>Ga0256913_10000837_pt1 | contig 15961 bp, 12 predicted proteins | sample Axial_MatmetaG_FD_185970 | JGI IMG/M metagenome (GOLD analysis project Ga0256913, IMG submission 185970) | Deep-sea worm associated microbial mat communities from Axial Seamount, Juan de Fuca Ridge, Pacific Ocean - Axial_Mat | ecosystem: Environmental > Aquatic > Marine > Oceanic > Microbial...
AAGTTTGCACAGATATATTATATGATTTTGATAGGCTAATATATGAAAATAATTTAATAATTAAAAATAAAGATAAATTATTAGTGAAAATAAAGGAGTTAATTATTCTATTTAAAAAAGAAGAAATAACTAAAGTAAAATTAACTGGAGATTTTTTTCTATACAAAGAAATTAATGAAATAATTTTATTATTCCAAGATGCATGTATTGATTTAATATTTGAATTAGATTCTAAGAATATACTTTATTTTGATATTAACAATATTGATATAAATAATTTATCCAAAATTGAATTACGTATAAGGTTTTTATTCGATTTCAATATTATCATAAAAGATAGAAGAAAAATTTACCAAATAATCAAAAAAATTAAAGAATATTTTAAAATTTGTAATGCTGTATTTACAGTTACAAAATTATTTTTATCTGAATTTAATAAAGAGTTATTATTTATAGATAAATTAAACATACAAAATTTAATAATAGATTTCCCAGAATGCAAAAAGGGTTTAGAAAAATATTATCTAAAGATGATTCCAAAAGTAGATGAAGCTCAAAATAGCATTTCTTTTTTATTAAAATTATGTAAGGAAAATAAAATATCAAACATATTAAACGATAGACATTATATATATGAAATGCCAAAAGATCTTCTTGATAAATATTTTAATTTAAATATTATGTATGAATATAATTCGAATTCTTTAAAAAATAAATTAGTATCAATTATAATTCCAACCTGCAATAAGATTGAATATTTAAAAAAGGTATTATTATCTTTAAAAGATCAAACTATTGGAACAGAAAATTATGAAGTAATTGTTGTTGATGATGGAAGTAATGACGGTACTCAGGATTTTTTTAAAGACCTCGATATAAACTTATTAAAAATCAAATATCGTTTAAAATATATTTTTTGGCCTAGAAAATATGAATTAAAAGGAGCTGGACCATACAATAGGGTCGGTCCTGTACGAAATATTGGAGTAAGATTTTCTAATACTGAATATTTAATATTTGTTGATTCAGACATTGTTGTAAAAGATAGTTTCATTAAAGAACATCTTAAAACTCATAAAGACTTTGATATAGTTATTGGTCCTAGTTATAGAGAAAAAGAAGGAAATGATGCAAGAGAAGGATACTTTAATATTGCAAATGATGATTTATCAAAAACAGATATGATTTTATGGGAACTTGCACATGAAGGAAATATATCATTCAAAAAAAAAGACTTTAATTTAATTAATGGCTTTAGTGACGAATATATTTACTGGGCATATGAAGGAGATGATATAGCATTTAATTTAATTAAAAATTATAATAAAAAAATTCAATTAAATAGAAATGCATCTGGTTTACACTTAAATCATCCACCAGAATATATTGATAAAAAAATATCTATTCATGGTGGAATTTATAATTCTGAAATAATGTATAAGAAATATCTAGATAAAGATATTTTTGAAAGATTTTTTATTTATGAAACAGAAGATTTAAAAAATTGTAATTGTGTCAAAGATGTTTTAACAAATGAAACATCATTCAATAGATTAATGACTCTATGTGTAGAAACAAGAAAATGTGAAAAAATTAATATTTGTAAAGCTCAACCAATTATATATAATGTATTTAAAAAATTAAAAAATTATAATTTCTTTTTCAGAAATGATGACGTACATAAAATAACTAAAAAATTAAAAAGATTAATTGATTTGTTTTTAGATTATGGAATACCGATTAATTTAGCAATTATACCTAATAAAATTGAGAGTGAACTAGTTTCCTATTTGATTTTGCTCAAACAAAAATATGGTAGATTAGTTTCAATTCATCAACACGGGTTTAATCATAACCACAATGAAAATAAAAATTGGAATAATAATGCCCCTTTCGAATTTGGTTCAGATCAAAGTTATGATTATCAACTAAAATTAATAAAAAAAGGAAAAAGTATTATGGATAATGCCTTTGAAAATTATAACATTCCTGCGTTTACACCTCCATACCATTCTTTTAATAATAATACAATAAAAGTATTAAATGATTTAAATTTTAAATTGTTTTCTGCAGACTTAAATCTTAAAAAAATTGATTTAAAATTATTGAAAAATATTTCTGTTAATATTGATATAGTTAAAGAATACTATCCAAAAAAAATAAGCAAACTTGAAAATGAGATTATTAGAGAATTATTGTATTTAATAAAAAATAAAACAAGCAACACAATTGGCATTGTTTTACATCATGAAAAAATGTCAGATTATGATTTTAAAGTTATTGAAAGATTAATTAAATTGATTAAGCTTGGAGAGAATAAGTTCTTAAGTTTTGATGATTCTTTTAAAATTGAATATTTGAGTGAAAATTTAAATATAAAATATTCTGATATATATTTCCCTGTAAATGATGTTAGTGATATTAAATTAGATAAATATTTAGATAAAATTAATAATCATAAATTTGACTTATATTTTAAATATTTAATAAATTTGTTAGATGGGACCAATACAATTGCAAATGTTTATGAGTCTTTCCTAATTAAATACAATATTTCTTACAAGTCTTTTTTATCTTTAATTGTAAAACTACGAAAAGAAAACATTATAAAAAATGTACATAATTTAAAAAAAGAATTAGAACTAAAAAAACTCTCAGAATTACTAGATGTTATAGAAATTAGATTAACTGATGATTGTAATCTTAATTGTTCTATGTGTGTGATTAAACATCACCTTGGGAATAAAGATTTTGCCTATGATAAACTTTGCAAAAGCCTAACAAATCTAAAACATTATGGATTTAAATATGTAGCTTTTTCTGGAGGGGAACCTTTGCTATATCCTCACTTTAAAGATGTTTTAATATTTTGTAAAAAAATAAATCTTAATGTTATTTTAATTACAAACGGGACATTAATAACTCAAAAAAATTCTGAATTTATTACCAAACACTGTTTCATGGTAAGAATATCAATTGATTCACATATCGAAAAATTAAATAATGAACTGCGTCCACCTAATAGCTATTCTAAAATAATTAATGCCATTTCATACATATCTGAAGCAAATAAGAAAATTAAAAAAGAAAACAGATGTCTTCTAAGTACAAACACTGTCTTGCAAGATAAAACTATAAATTTTTTAGCGAAGCATATAGATTTCTTAGAAAGTTTACCTATCGATAATTATGAATTTGATCTAATAATACCATCAAATAAATTTAAAACTTTTAATATTTTTTTAAATGATTTTTTTAGCGGAAAAAATAATGTCTTATTAAAAATATTAAAATCTCAAAAAATACTTGGTTTTCTGACTGATGCTTTTTTATTAAGTAATTTTATAAATAAACAAGATTATCAAAAAGAAGTATTAAAATTCACAAAAAAAAACAACCCCCCTTGTTTGCTTGGAAAATTAGAATATATGAATGTTTCTTCTGATGGTAAAGTGTATCCTTGTTGTTATGAATATGATAATAATAATTTAAACTTATTTAACTTATTTGATGATAATATAAAAGAAAATTTAGATATTTTAAAAAATAAATTTTTAAATCCGAAAAAAAGTTTTTGCAATGGTTGTCCACAAGTTTTTTATTCAAATTATTGGTATAAAAATAGCGATAATTTAAAACAAAAAAAAGACTTAATATGTAAAATATATTGTAAAAATATAAATTTTAATGAAATTATTCAAATTGTAAAATATAATAAAAAAATATTTAACCATAAACTAATATTATATAATTTGTCTCCAAATCTTAATAAAATAAAACTTAACAATATTATTAAAGAAATTGGATTTAGTGAGGTGTTTTTTGTTGAAACATAATGTATTTTTAAAATTTAAAAAAATTATTAAAAACTTTAAAAATTGTAATAAATATAATTATATTGATATAAAATCAAAGGAAGATTTAAAAAAAATCCCAATTATAACAAAAGAAGATCTAAAAAAATTTAACTATCATGATTATCCAAAAAAACCAAAAATTGTATGGAACACTTCCGGAATTACTGGTGGCTCTTCATTAATTGCCATCTCTAATAAATCTTATGATGAATTTTTAAACAGAACTGGGTGGTACCTAAATAACTATGCACATCCATATTTAAAATCTGATAAAAAACTCATATTTAACATTATAGATTCATTTAGTGACTCTTACTTTATTAATCAAGGATTTTCAGTAATTAGTTCAGGAAGAAGTAATTTTGAAGCACAAGAAATTGATTTAATGGCTCAAAGATGCGAACAAATAAAGCCAAACATACTATTTGGTAGTGCTCCTTTTATTTATGATTTACTTAGACGATGCAGTATTGGTAATGATGTCGAAGTTATAGCATTTGGTGGAACAATGTTTGGTGCTGATTTCTTAAAAACACTTAAAAAAGTTGCTCCTAATGCAAAAATAATGGAAACATATTCCGCAACAGAATGTATGTGTATGGCATGGCGTAATCCATTTAAGGAAGAATTTTTTACAGTAGTTGGTTCAGGAAATATATTTTTAGAAATTATCAATAAACATGGAGAAATCTTAGAAGAAGGAGAAGGTGTTTTATTGCTTACAGATTTTTTTAATGAATCATTACCTTTTATCAGATATAAATTAGGTGATAAGGTTATATTAAAAAAAGAAGGGAAGAATATACTGGTTAAACCAATAGGAAGAATTGATCAATTATTAAAAATTGGCAATGATTTGGTTCCACATAATGAAATTGTTCAAAATTTAATATCAATACTAAAACATGATTTATTTAAATTTGAAATTTATCATAAAAAAAACTCTGTTAATGATTGTATAATATTTTATCTTGATGATTTATCAAAAAAAAAAGAAATAAGCTCTTATTTTCAGCACGAATTTGAGATTAAATTATTATTTAGAAAATATAAGAACAATATTAAAACAACATCAAGAGGCAAAAAAATACATATTATTGATAAAAGAAATATTAAAAAATAATTATTTATAGAATATTAATTATCTTCATTTACTAAATTTCAGTTGCATACTGTATATTTATTTTCGATAAAAGCTATGTCTTTATCTAAAAATTGTATGCAAAAGTCCATTAATTCTTCATCTGAAATTTCATTACATATTGTTTTATTATTTTCTAAAATAGATTTAAATGATAAAAATTCATTTTTACATTCATCATCATTGCATAAGTTTACATTGTTTAATGTAGTTGCCATACAAATATCGCTTTCTTTAGGGCATTTTCTATTGTCTTCTAAAATTATAGCATAACATACATCTTTATATTCTTCACTTGATAAATTATTACAAATTACTGTATTTTTTGCTGCTATTGCTTTATAAATATAAAAATCATTTATACATTCCTGAGTTAAGCAAAATTCAAGATTATTATATAACAAACTATGAAAGCTTTCATCTAATTCTAAAACACAAAATTCCTTTGTTTTATTTTGATCCATACTAAAACTATTATTATTTATATTATTTATCAACACAAATATTGTCATCAATATTAAAATTATCATAAAAATTACAAAATAAATAATCTTTTTTTTCACTCTCATAGTAACAATTAGAACTTTCTCTTTTAAAAAGATTTTGATAATTATGAACATTCGAAACATAAATATCATTTATTCCTAAATTATAAAAATCATAATTACTTAATTTACTATTACTATTTTTACTTTTGAACAAATATATAATCCATTCATCAAACTTAATTAAGTTCTTACAATAAGCCTTTCAAACATAAACTTTAAATATGAAAAAAAAATTAAAAAATATATGTTACCTAAAATCAAAAAAAAATTAACATCTTTTATAAAAGATGAGAATGGAACTATTTCTAAAAAAAATTTGATTAAAGGTGCTATTGTTTTGTCTGGTATTGCTTCTGTTGCAAAAAATGTTAAAGCAACTATACACGTTGATCCTGAGAAATATTATCCTGGACCACATAAAGAATTAAAACTACCAAAACTTGCTAAAAAAGGCGAAGGATATGAATGTACTGAAACAGAAGAAAAAATAACTGGAAGCAGTGGTGTTATCCACAAAGTAGAATGTCATGGCAACAATGAAGGTGGTGGACATAAAAACAATAAAACATGCGTTCATAGAAATACCGATAATAATTATCATAAAAATAAACCAAACTTAAGATATAATAGAGCTAAAAAAAGAATAATTACAGAACATAGTCACCATGGTCAACATGCAAATGCATCATCAGAATGTAGTTGTGATGGTGAATCTCGTCATTCCAATTATTAAAATGAATATCTCTGTTATAGGTTTAGGAACTGTTGGTATTGCAACATTTAAAGAAATTTCTAAAAAATATAAAAATATAATTGGTATAGATATTGATCTAAAAAAATTAAAAAAATTAAAAAATTATAATGTGTTTCCTCAAATCAAAAAATCTGAAATCTATTTAATCAATGTATATTCTTCTGAAGAAATAATTAAAGTATTAAATATTATTAAAACTATAAAACACGAAAAAAAACCATTAATTATTATTGAATCAACTATTGACCCAAAGTTTAAACATAAAATAATTAATTTAATAAATAAAATTAAATCAAATCTTGTAATTTGTCCACACAGATTAAATCCCAAAGACAAATTTCATCAAGTTTTTAATTTAAACAGGGTTATTGCAGGACTAACAAAAGAATGCTTAAAAAGAGGTGTCCTTTTTTATTCAAATTTTATGAATAAAAAATTATTAATAAAAACAGACATAGATCATGCAATCATGTCAAAACTTGTAGAAAATACATATAGATTTATTGAAATAGCAATAGCAGAAGAATTAAGTCTATTATGTAAGACAAATAAAGAATTAAATTTAGATTTTAAAAAACTAAGAAAATGTGTCAATAGCAAATGGAATATTGAAATAAAAGAAGCAAGAAAAGGTATTGGTGGCAAATGTCTTCCAAAAGATACATTAATTTTAAACAATTTTTTTAAAAAAAACAAATTGATTACTGAATCAATTAAAATAAATGAGAAATATAAACAATTTAATCTACATAATTCTAAAACTTAACATAATATTAGTAACAAAATTAACATATTTTTAAAAAGTATTAAATGATTCAAATATTTGATTGAATCCAAATTTTGAGTGTTTCTCAAAACATCGTTTAACATATATTAAAAACAATTAATTTTACTTATATGTAAAATTAACATATTTTTAAAATATCTTAAACGATTCGCACTCTTTGGCGAATGCATATTTGAAAGGTATATTCAAACATCGTTTAACATATATTAAATTTTTATTTAATATAGTAATTTTATATTAATTAGATATATTAAGGATTGTAAAAAATCTTTTTATTATTCTATGAAAATAATTTTTTTAAGGTCTATTTTTGATTTTTTTTTTATTTTGTTTGGTGTATTTCTAAATCTATCTTTTATATATTCTCTAACTTCTTCATTATTGTGTTTTTTTAATAAAAGCATTTGATTCTTTGTTGTTGATATAAATTTCTCTCTCGTGATCATAAATTGTTGATTATGTTTAGTTTCTCTTATATTAAATGCCATACAATCTTTTTTAAAAATATACTTAATACCATCTCTATGTATTCTATATCCAAATTCAATATCCTCTTCTGCCCAACCAACGAAATCATTATCAAACTTATATTTGTTAAATAATGACTTTTTAATAGAAAAATTACCTGCAGCAAAATACCACCATAAATTTTTATTTGTTTTTGAAAATGATTTTTTTTCAGAATTAAATATATCATTTCTAAATTCAACTATTATTGGAAGATCTCTTAATTTTTTTAATTTTATTGCTTTTTTTACTATCTCTTTATTATACTCTTTTGTGTTACCATATGATGCATTATATCCTACAACTACATCGTAAATCTTTTGAAACTTAATATGATTTTTAATAAAATCAGGATGAGGTATTGAATCATCATCTAAAAAAATAAGAATTTTCCCTTCAGCGTTTTTTGCACCTAAATTTCTTGCTTGACCTGCTCTAAATCCAAAATCTTCTTGAAAAATATATTTTATATGTGGAATATTTAAATTATTTTTTTGAAATCTTTTTTTATGTTTATTATAAATATCTTTTGTCTTATCTGAACTTCCATCATCAACAATAATTATTTCAAATAATGTCTTTGGTACAGATTGCAAGTCTAACGAATACAATAAAACATCTAACATTTGATAGTTGTTAAACGTTGGTATTATCAGACTAATAACTGGTTTTATATTATTAAAATTTTTAAGATCATCTGAATTTACACCCCCCTTGCATCTATTTAGATAATAACATTGCTTACAAAAATTGTCAACTTTTTTTAAGTTTCTTATATCTAATAATTTTTTTGAATTCCATATTGATGTTATTGTTTTTTTATTTATACTCCCTAGTATCTTTGAACTATATGAATCAAAAACAATGTTCCCATTGCTTTTTATATATAATCTTGACATACCATTATCTGCATTATTTGTTTTTGTTATATCATTAATGTTATTTACTGTAGAACAAAAAGGAATTGAATTAGATATTTTAATATCTAATTCAAACTTTTTATTGAATAATCTGATTTTTCTTGATAAAGTTTCAATATCTTTATTATCTATTGGTTTTTTATTATTTTTATTTTTTATAGGATTTAATAAAATCCATTCAATGTCATTTTTAACTAAATTGTTATTTTTTTTTAATTGACTAAAACTACTTATGTCTTTTTTGAATATGTTATAAAATTTTTCAAGATTTTTTATATTATTTTTATTACAAATTGTTGCAATAACAATTTTTAACTTTTTATTAATAGATAGAATTAAAGATATTTTATTTATTAATTCTTTGGATGTTTGGACATCATGAAAAGATAAAAGAATCATATCTAAACTTTTTATAACATTTTTATTGTCCTTTATTAATATCCCATTTGTATTCATTATTGTGTATAATCTATTTTCTTTTGAAAACTTTACTGCTTCCAATATATTTTTATGTAACAATGGTTCTCCACCTGTAAAACGAATCCCGTGTGCATTTTCTTCTTTTGCTTGAATTATTATTTTTTTTATAATATTTATATCCATATCTATTTTTTTTTCATCATTTTGTTTTTGCATACAAAATTTACAATCTAAATTACATCTATTCGACACTTCTATTACAATTTCATTAAGTATATTATTAATCATTTTCCAGTTATTCCGTTATCAAATACATATTTACATTACAATTTTTTTTATAAATAATCTAATTAAAATATTTACTTCAAAAATTGACTCTGTTAAATGATTTAAATATTTGATTTGAATTCAAATTTTGAATGTATCTCAAAATATAATTTAATACATATAAAATAATCAAACTCATATATAAAATTAACATATTTTTAAAAATATTTATAATATAGATTAATATCTCTTTATTATGTCTTATGTTATTGATAGAATTAAAAAAAACAAAGTGACAAATACATTTATTCTTTATATTGATGAAGATAGCGATAGTTGTTCTTCTGATGTGGTATGTAATTTAAAATGCCTACACTGTTATTACAGATATTCTTCAAAAAAATTTAAACAATATGAAAAAATAAAAGAAGAAATTGACTTAGCAATTTTAAGAGGCACTGACCACATACAAATTACTGGTGGAGAGCCAACAATTTACCCTGAGTTCTTTAAAACTATAAAATATATTAAATCAAAAAATCTATTTTGCTCTGTAATTACAAATGCGGTTAAATTAGCTAATGTTGATTTTGTTAAACAATCTAAAAAATATATTGATTATTTTTTATGTTCATGTCATGCTGGGAATGAAAAAACAATGACAAAAATAACACAGAATCCTAATTCGTGGAATAGTGTATTTAAAGCATTTGAAAACTTGGATAAAAATAACATTGAATTTCATATAAATTTTACAATAATGAGCTTAAACCATTTACAACTTAAAAAACTGGTTCAAAAATTACTTAATTATAATATGTTTAAACGAATTAATATAATAACATTTAATCCATGGGAAAGCTTAGAAGAACATTCATCAACTGAAGATATTAGCACATTACTTGTAAGCTATGATAAAATGTATAATGTCATTAATGATGCCCTAAAACTTGCTAAAGAAAATGGAGTTGAAGTGGCTGTTCGGTATTTCCCATTCTGTAAAATACCAAAGTGGCTATATAAATATAATTTTAATTATACTACAGAAATATTAGACTTTAATGAGTGGAATTTTGAAATGTGGATGCCAAAAGAATTTTATGCATTAAGTCCCAAATTACATCAAATTTCACAAAAACTACATTTAGATGGATCATTACAACAAAGACTTAGTCATGCTTTTTCATTATCATTTTATGGATTTCGTAAAGAATTTAAAGTACTGGAAGAATGTAAAGAATGCAAGTTAAGATTCATATGTAATCAACCTCATAAAGATTATGTAAAAAAATTTCCAAATATGAAATTTGATAAATTAACAGGTGATTATATTTTAGATGCTGGATATTATATTAAAATGAACAATACTAATTAAATTCTTTTTTTATTCTATCACATATTAAAAACAATTTATCGAAGAGTTATCTTGCGATAAACTACAGTGCAAATATGCACAATTGTTTTTAAAAAGTATTAAATGATTCAAACATGCAATTGAATCCAAATTTTGAGTGTATCTCAAAACATCATTTAATACATATTAAAAACAATTAATTTTGTCAGTAATACAAATTGCTCATTTAACACAAACACACCCTTTATGTACTTTTTAATGCTAATTTTTCCGAAAAGTTTATATTGATTTTGAAAAACAAATTAATATGGAGAAATTATATCTATCTACAAGCTTATATAAAGAAAATATTTTAAAAAAAGCAATTAAAGAATACAATAAAATTGCTAAAATTAACATAGTTAAACGAGATAAAGAATTTGTGCTTGAATTTAATATTATTTCTAACGATAATATAGAAAATATTATTGACGAATTTTGTAATTATGTTTTATCATTAATGAATTTGGGTGTATATAATGGATAAAGAATTTAATAATCTAAAAATAAAAGAAAATATTGCTTATCTAGAAATTGATTTAAGAATATTTCCTTTAAATATAATTTATTCAACAAGCTATGTTTTTTTAGATAAAGTATATATCCAACTATTATCTAATAAAAACAATTTTATTTCTATCAGATTAAAGCTTAAAAAAAACTCTACAGAAACGATCAAAGAAATGTCTGATAACTTTTTTAATGAATTAATTGTTTTTGCAGATTATAATAATAATATGAAAGAATCTCGTAAATTACGTGAAATAATATTACAAAAGGTTTTATTAACCAATGATCCTGAATCTTTTATTCAAGAAGATAATCAGATATTAGATAAAGAATTTGAAGAATTCTTAGAAGAATTAGATAAAGAAGAGAAAAAAATAGGAATAAAAACTAATAACAATTTATAGTTTTATTAAAAGTATTTGTTACAAAATTGAGGTTAAATATGGAATTTTCATACAATATGTTTAGAAGTAGAAAAATTAAAAATAAATACTTTTTAACAACAGATCATGGTAGCTATTGTATTTTAAACAAGGAAGAATACAATAAATTAAAAAACAACGATTTTCTTAAAAATTCAAAATTGTATAAAAAACTCGAAGAGCGTGAAATATTAAATACTGACAACAACATAAATGAAACAAAGCGCTTATCTAAATCTAAAAATGAATTTTTATCACAAGGAACATCGTTGCATATTATTGTCTTAACTTTAAGATGTAATATGAACTGTGAATATTGTCATGCTGCTGCAAAAGGAGAAACAAATAATAAATACGACATGACAATAGAAACCGCTAAAAAAACAGTTGATTTTATTTTTCAAACACCTAGCAAGTCAATAACTATTGAATTCCAAGGTGGAGAAACACTAATAAACTGGGATGTCCTTAAATATATTGTTTCATATAGTAAAGAAAAGAATAAAATCGCTAAAAAAAACTTAGTCTTTACAACAGTTTCAAATCTGTCTGAAATGACAAATGAAAAATTAGAATACTTAATTGCAGAAGATGTAGATATATGTACGTCTTTTGATGGACCAAAAGATCTTCATGATACAAATAGACCAACTAATTATGGTAGCAATTATGATGTTGTTGTCAAATGGATTCGTACTATTACACATGAATATAAAAAAAGAAATATCCCAAAAGAAGTTGGAGCATTAGTTACCTTAACAAAAAAAAGTTTAAATTATCCTAAACAGATTGTTGATGAATATATCAATTTAGGATTAAAATCATTACATTTAAGATTTCTAAATGTTTTAGGTAGATCAGAACACAACAATAAAATACATTATACTGCAGAAGAATTCATGTCATTCTGGAAAAAAGCTATGAAATATATTATTAAAAAACAACAAGAAGGATTTGATATTGAAGAAAGAATGGCAAATATAATGATTGATAAAATTACTAGTGAATTTGACCCAGGGTATTTAGATTTAAGAAATCCTTGTGGTGCAGTAATTGGTCAAATGGCATATAATTATGATGGAAACATATATACATGTGATGAAGGTAGAATGATTGATGATGATATTTTTAAAGTCGGAAATGTTTTTGAAAACACATACAAAGAAGTTGTTACTTCTGATTGCACTTGTACTATTGTAAATTCATCTATATTAGATGGTTATTCAACATGTAAGATATGCGCCTACAAACCATATTGTGGCATATGTCCTGTTTGTAATTATGCTGAACAAGGTAATTTGATTGCAAAAATTTCAGAAACAATTAGATGTAAAATATATAAAGCTCAATTTGATTGGTTAATTGAAAATTATTTTTTTAATAATAATGAAAAGAAGAAAAAATAAATTCTCTTTTGTATATAATTTATTGATTTCTTTGTATCACAATTTTCTAGTACTTCATCAACACATATACTGTACAAAAAATTTAGATCGCATAATATAAAAACCTCAATTAATCATTTTTTAACAACAATCAATTCTTCTGTTGAACTAGTTAGTTTTTTAATTATACCATCAGCGTAAACATATAAATTCTCATGCCTTATTCCATATTTATTTTTTTTATATATTCCTGGCTCAATTGTAAAAGTCATTCCTTCTTTTAATATATCTTTACTTGTTGAACTTACTTTAGGTGCCTCATGTATTTCAACTCCAACACCATGTCCTAAAGAATGACAAAAATCATCACCTAAATTTGCTCTAATAATTGTTTCAATAATATTAAATTTTACTTTTTTACCTTTTTTAATATTGTTTCTAATACTTTTTGTTGCATAATCATGCATTTCTTTTACACTTTTCCATAACTCAATTTCTCTTTTATTTATTTTCCTATTATTGCTCTCAACAAATATTGTTCGTGTCATATCACTACAGTAACCATTATACTTATACCCAATATCTATAACAACAAAGCCTGATAATTTAGTTTTATCTGAATTATGGTGTGGCAATGATGCGTTCTTCCCAGATGCAACTATTGGCAAAAATGAGACTTCGGTACTTAACTCAAATCCTCGCTTCAAAATATAATCATAAATATCTTTTTCAACAAGAAACTTTCCAGATTTAACAAAATAAACTATCTCATTAAACACTTTGTCTGCAATAGTACAGGCTTTCTTAATATTAATTATCTCATCTGGATTTTTTAATAACCTCATGGATAAAATCTCTTTATCTATATCCTTCTCAAAACTTTTTTTTATACCAAGTAATTCACTAAAAGTATTAAACCACCTAACCGATATTGACTTTTTATTAACCCCTATTTTATTAAGTGATTTTATATTAAAATAATTAAACAAATCTTTTTTAAAACTATTTTTATTAAAAGAAAAATTTTTAATTCGTTTATATTGTCCTACTTCGAATGATGTTACAAACATACATTTTTTCTTACTCTTTGAATCATATGCTAAAATACAAAAACTTGGACTATATCCTGTCAAATACTTAATATTCACATCCTTTTGGTCTTCAGAATTATTAACAAATAACCATATCATTTATACTGTTTTACAATAAAACTTTAAAAATCTTTTTAAACAAATATAGCTTATAAATTAATAATGGAGAAAATAAAATTTAAAAATGGATTGCGTGTAATTCATCAAAAAAACAATTCTAACCTTGTAACAATAAATATTGCTGTAATTGTTGGAAGTATTAACGAAACCAATAAAACTAAAGGAATATCTCACTTTATTGAACATATGTTATTTGAAGGTACAAAAAACAGAAGTGCTGAAAAAATCACTGCCGAAATTGAACAATTTGGTGGTGAAATTAATGCATATACATCAAATGAAAAGACAAATTATTATATAAAAATACATAAAAAGCATTTTGAAAAATCTCTTGAAATATTATCTGATATGATTATAAATCCCTCTTTTGATACTATGGCAATAAAAAAAGAAAAAGGAGTTGTCTTAGAAGAAATAAATATGGACAATGATGAACCAAAAAATTATCAATGGACATTATTTCAAAAATCTTTATTTACTAAATCATTTGGATATGAAATCTATGGCACAAAAGAAACTTTATTGAGTTTATCAAAAAAACAATTAGAAAATTTCCATAAAAAATTTTATACTCCTAATAATATTATTATTACTATTGTTGGAGACATTAAAAACCATAAAAACCTAATTAAAAAATATTTTAAATTTAATAACAAATCTATTATAAAAAAAAGAATTTTATGTAAAGCTGTTAAATCACAACAAATAATTAAAGAAAAAAAGAAAAATATTTCACTAAATTATTTAATTATTGGATATAATACTAGCTCTAGACTAAAAAGAGAAAGCTATATTCTTGATATAATTCAATCCATATTATCAAAAGGACAATCAGGAAGATTGTTTGTTGAAATAAGGACAAAAAGAGGGCTCACATATAGTGTTGGTATATGTCATCACTCTGCTCCTCAATATGGTTTTTTTGCATTTTATACAAGTGCTGAAAAAAGTAAAATTGAAATTATAGAAAAAATTTATTTTGAAGAATTAAATAAATTAACAAATGTTAAAACAAAAGACATTAATGATGCTAAGTCATACATTGAAGGTCAACTAGCACTTAGGGATGAGGATTCTCAAGATCTTGCTGATTCAATAAGTTTATTTGAAGAGTGTGGTAACCTAAATAAATTCAAAACATATATTAAAGAAATAAAATCAATAACAAAAGAAGAAATCATAACAATGAGTAAAAAACTAATCAACTCAAACTATACAAAGGTATTATTACACTAAATTATATCCATACACTAAACAATTTATAGCTTTTACATAGAAAGCTTTAAATAATATTAACTTTAACTAATTTATACAAAATAATATAAATAAGTAATATATATTTAAATTATTCAATTAATAATTATACAGGTGTTAAAATGGCAGATGAAGAAAAAAAATTCACAAAACAAATCATTGGTAAAACTGTTGTAAGTAAAACAGGTAAAAAATTCGGCGATGTTGGAGATATTGTTTTTGAAACAAAATCAGGCGAGCTTATTCATATAGTAGTATCAAATCCTACAGCTTATTGTGATAAATTAGAACTAGAAAAAGATAAACAAGGAAATTTGTTAATCCCTTTTTCAGCAGTTATTGCAATGGGTGATTTCTTAGTAATCGCAGAAGAAGATATTATTTAAAATATCTCTTTTTATTTCTTTGTTATTATTTCTTTGTTATATATGTTAAACGATGTTTGAATATACATTTTAAATATGCATTCGACAAAGAGTGCAAATCGTTTAAGATATTTTAAAAACAATTGTGCATATTTGCACAATGTAGTTTATCGTAAGATAACTCTTCGATAAATTGTTTTTAATATGTATTAAATGATGT
>Ga0256913_10000838_pt1 | contig 15933 bp, 12 predicted proteins | sample Axial_MatmetaG_FD_185970 | JGI IMG/M metagenome (GOLD analysis project Ga0256913, IMG submission 185970) | Deep-sea worm associated microbial mat communities from Axial Seamount, Juan de Fuca Ridge, Pacific Ocean - Axial_Mat | ecosystem: Environmental > Aquatic > Marine > Oceanic > Microbial...
CTAAACGACGTATTGACATAAATGCAAATATACAAATAAAGCTTGTAAATTGCAAATCACATACTCATATTACAATGTTTAATACTAAATTTAACATTGTATTTTGCCAATCTAATATTAAATTATTTATGTTTATTATAGCAGTAAACCTTGTAAATTGCCAATCGCATTGGCAATTTACAAGGTTTGCAAATTTACTTTTGATTGATTTTCAAAGATATAGCATTTTTACACCAAGCAAGCTACTTAAATAAACTTTTAATATCGCTAAGGTTTAATGTTTTCATAATATTCTCGTCTGTTTGAATAATATCGCTTGCTATTTTTTATTTCTTCATAATACTGTTCAAACTTAAGTCTTTGGCTTGGTGCTTTTCCATCTGGATAGGGTAATAAAAATAATATTTTTTCTTTTTAAACATTAATATTAGTTATTAATTCTTATATTGTTATTGTATTATATACATGTATTAATTCATTGATTGTTTTATCTTCATTAAATTTTTCTCGTAATTTATATTTATTGTTATCAAATAACTCTACTATCTCTTTATTGTAAATTATTTCATACATTTTCTCAGAAATAATCTCAATATTTTTGGGAGGGACAACCCAATTCTTAATTTTATCATCAAACATTTCAATTGTTCCACCAACATTAGTAGCAATTATTGGTACTCCGTAAAATAGTGCTTCGTACGTGCTTCTAGAAAGAGATTCCGAATCTGATAAATTTAATACTATATCATATTTTTTAATAAACTTTTCTGTATCCTCTTCAAAATCATTAAAGATAATATTATCCGTTAAACTTAACTCTCCAGCTAAAAATTTTAAATCTTCTTTATATTTATTATTATTTTTATTCCCATGAGCCCCTCCTATAAAAATAATTTTAATTTCTTTATCTATATTTTCTTTCAATTTTGAAAGTGCCCTTATGGCATGTTCTTGCCCTTTACCTTTCATATAATTTGCAATGTACACAAAATTTATTATATTTTTATTTGCTAAAACTTTACTTTTTATAGCGGGATATTTTTCTTCTATTGGTAATGGATTATAAATAACAATTATATTTTTACAGTTTCCAAAAGCTTTAGAATTTGCATTTGATACAGCAATAATTTTATCAGCTGTTTTAATATGGATAAAAACCCAAAACCGATACAATATCGAGGGAAAAGACTCTGGCATTCTTCTTATGTGTATGATTAATGAAAATTTACAAAATAATTTTACTATAGAAACAGTAAGATTATACATATCATTAACATGTACAATATCTATATTGTTTTTTTTTATATAAACACATAATCTAATTGAATTTAGAATAAGATAAAATGGATAAAGAATGTTATTAAAAATATTTCTGTTTATCTCCCTAAAAGGTAAATTAGAAACATTAAAGCCTTCTCTATTTAACACTTTATCATTAATACTGTGTGTAGATAAAATATAATTAAAATTAAACTTATCTTTAATAGTTTTAGTAGCATAAAATATAGATTTAAATGCTCCTGTAACAAAAAGGCTATTATCAATAATTAATATATTCTTTTTCTTCATTAAATAATATTATTGTTTTCTAAAAAATTCAACATTTCTTGCAATCTATTTCTCCAAGTATGATTTTTAATAGCATTTAAATATGTATTCTCTCTAATTTCTTTTTTTCTAGTTTCTGATAAATTTAAAATACTATTTATTTTATCTATAAGTTCTGAATATGAAGAATAAAGAAATATATCATCATTTTCATTAAACAGATATTTACATACCTTTTGATTTTCTACTAATTGTATTCCTCCTGCTCCCATAATCTCATAAGTTCGAACGTTTAACCCTTCAACTGACTGGGGATGATGAATATTAAGGTTTATTTCGCTTGAATTATATATTTCATTTATATAATTAGTTTTTGCTTGTTTCTTTATAAGATTTGATTTTATCTTCAAATTCTTAGATTTATAAAAATCTCCTATAATCTTAACATCAATTCCAGATTCTAAAATTAATCCTAATATTTCTTCTCTATTAGGATAATTTGAACCTATAAATGAAATTTTATACCTTTTATTAATATTCTTTATCGGATAAAATCGTTTAGGATTAAATGCTAAATGAAGAACCTCTGTATTTATATTTAATTCTTGCTTTATTAACTTTGTATTTGTCGGTTCAAAGAAAAAAACTTTATCGTATAAATGTAAATTTTGTTTAACTTGTGTATATCTATTAATATCATCCATAAACCACAATACTATAGGGATTTTAATTCTTTCTAATGTTTCTGTTGTTAAACTCTTACCGCCAATTGTAATAATTAAATTAAATTTTTCTTTTTTTAGTATCTTTAGGATATTAGAATTGTAATTTCTTATTTGTTTTTCTTTAAAATAATCTAATGAGAACTTTTCGGGTAAAATACCATAAACTATTTTTTTATGGTAATTACCTAAGGTATTAAAAGGTCCATAAATATTATTAAATAGATATCTAACATCATGATTTAATTCTATTAATGCATCAACAATATCAATATCATAATTATGAAATAAATTCCCGATTACTAATATTTTCATATAAATAAATCCTTATTTTTTAATTCATTAATAGATTTCTCATAATTATCTATTGTTATTTCTTGTTTTATAGCCCATTTTGCATACTCTTTTAAACCTTCTGACAAATTATATTTAGGTTTAAAACCTAATATCTTTGATGCCATAGAGATATCTGCATAATTATGCCTTATATCTCCTTTTCGATGATTTCCAGAAACAAAATAATCTCCTTTCGTATTTAATGCTTTTTCTAATTCTTTAAATAAATCGATAACTGTTGTTGGAGTTCCACTTCCAACATTAAGTACTTGATTTACGCCATTATTAATACCTTGACATATCGAGTCTACAACATCATTAATATAAATAAAATCACGTGTTTCTAATCCGTCTTCGAAGATATTCACTTTGTTTTTTTTCAATATCTGCTTTGTAAACAAGGTTATGATGCCAGTATATGAATTATTAAGTGATTGACCAGGTCCATAAACATTTTGAAATCTGAGAATTAAGAAAGGTATTTTAAAATTATAACAAGCATTTTCTAATATTTGTTCTTGGTTAAATTTAGTTATTGCATAAATAGAAGTTGGATTAATTTGTGAGTCTTCGGTTGTTGGAATAGGGAAAAGTTTTTCAACATAATTATCAAAAAAATCGTAATCATTATTTTTTATTGCAGCTATATTTATTTTTTTGGGGAAAATAATATCACCTTTTGCATTTCTATATTTTCCTTCTCCATATACGGCTCGTGATGATGCTAAGATTATTTTTTTTACATTATTCTTATTATTTGCCAAATAATCTAAAATATTACTTGTTCCATAAGAATTAACTTCAACATATCTACTTATTTCATACATCGATTGTCCAGTTCCTGTCTCTGATGCAAGATGTATGATTATTTCATTATCTCCAATACACTTTTCTACATCTTCTTTATTTCTAATATCCCCATAAATAAAATTAACTTTATTCAAGATACTTTTGTACAAATGTGATGTTTCCTTAGGATTATCGCCATGAATTTGAGGAGATAAGTTATCAATAACTGTTACATTATAATTATTCTTAACAAGTTTATCAACTAAATTAGAGCCAATAAAACCAGCACCTCCCGTTATTAATATTTTTTTCATTATTTCTCTATAAATTTTATCAATTTAGATACTTGCTTTGATGCAGAATATTTTTCTATTTCTTTTTCTATACCAACATATGTAGAAAATCCATTATTTAACCACTCATTATACAAAAGATTAAGTTGTTCTCTTACTTCGTTTTCCGTATTCAAAGAAACACCAGATTTTGTCTGTTTTAATAATTCATCTATAACATCATTATCACTAGGTGCAATTATTATGTTCTTTCTACTTGCTAAATATTCAAATATTTTTGAGGAAAATATACCTGAATACATTTTCCAACCAGAATATATTAAAACATCTGAATTTAACATATATTTATCAGCTTCAAGCTTTTGTATTCTTTCCTTTATTAAAAGATTGTTTTTAGGAATAATTTCTATTAAATCGTTATAAATTTTATCAGTTTTACTTATACCTATAAAATTAACCATAATACTCTCATTATTTTTACTTTTAATAAAACTAGCAATACCATTTAATAAAATTTTGTATTCTTGTCTATCGTATATTTTACCTATTGAAGAAATAGTAAACTGCTTTGTTTTGCTATTATTTTTTTTATAATCTATTAAATAACCATTAATAATTACTTCAACATTACTAATACCAAATTTTTCGGAAATATATTCTACAAAAGGTTTACTAACTGAAATAAGTCCTTTTGACTTTTTCACCCATTTATTTATATAATATCTATAAAAAGAATTAATTATCTTATTTTTTGCGGCAATAACATTTTTACTACTCATTTCATTATTATCCCACAAATCTCTAAAATCAATAATAAAAGGTATCTTGGTCTGTTTATATATTCTACTTGTAAGTTTTATAGTATTTATTGGTGGTGCAGAAGTAATAATTAAATCTATAGGTTCTTTTCTAATTATTTCATTAATCTTATTATAGAAATTTCCATTTGTATCATATTCAATATCAAAATTTCCTTTAAAAACATTAATAATTGCTGATAGTTTTGTTTTGTTTTGTTTTGATATAAATGGGAGGTAATATACTTTAAGATTCTCATTTACTGAAATTGTCTTTGAATTATTGGTATTAGAAATATATGTTTCTTTATTATTCTCAGTTCCATCCCAATAACGAGTTACAACAATGACTTTATAGCCATTTTCTGATAAATATTTCGCCCATGCTCCAGTTCTATTAGCACCCGGACTATTGCAAGGAGGATAATAATATGTAATAAACAATATATTTTTCATTATTCAAAAATATTTAAAAATCTTGCAACAACAATATTTCTCCAATTATTATTAGATATAGTATAATTATTCTCTGTCAATTTATTTTTTGATTCTTCAATTATTTCCATAAAATATTTAGAACCTAACCACTCTTTTTCTGGAGGAGCATAACCTAATTTATCTGTTCTATTAATAATTTTATCTGGCACAATATTTTTTAATGATTTTCTTAAGATATACTTATTAATAGCAGCATTATAAATATATTTCTCAGGAATGGCAAATACAAATTCTACTAATTTATGACTTAAAAATGGTAAGCGAACCTCTCTTGAAAATTTCATTGAATTTCTATCTGCATATAATAAAAGTTCCGGTAAAATATTATTAATATCGAATAGCAAAACCTCTTTTAAAGAAGAACCTCTGTTATATATTTTTCTTTTTAGCTTAATTCTGTTTAATAATGGGTCTAACATAAAAAGATAACCCAATTTCATTTTTTCATTATACAATTCTTTATACTTTGCTTTTTCATAGAAAAACTCTTTAAGTCTAAATTTATTAAATAATTCGTTCATTCTATAATACTTATACTGAGAATATCCTGCCAAATATTCGTCAGCACCTTGTCCATCGAGTAGAATTGAGGTACTATTATTTTTGGCTAATTCCATAACTTTATATTGTGCAAATATTGATGTAGATGCTACTGGAACTTCATGATGCCATATTATTGTATCTAAATTTTCAAGAACATCTTCTTTCTCAACAAATATCTCATTATATTCTATACTATATTTATTTTCAACTTCTTTAACCCATTTGTATTCATCAAAATTATTATTTTTAAATCTTGCTGTATATGTATTAAAATATAATTCTTTATTATTATTCTTTATTACACTTACTATTGATGACGAATCTAAGCCCCCTGATAGAGATGCCCCAATAGTAACATCACTTCTAAGTCTGTGATTAATTGACTCTTGAAATAATGTTTTAAAATTCTGAAAATATTCCTCATCATTTTTTAAAAGTATCTTTTTTTCTAAATCAATATTCCAATAATTTTTTATTACAATATTAGCATTACTAATTATTAAAAAATGGGCAGGTTTTAATTCTTTAACACCTTTAAAAAAAGTATTATCATCACTTATTATTCTTTCTCCACTAAGAAATGATGTAATTTTAGATGAATTAACACTAATATTTTTAATTTTTAAAATTGCCTTAATTTCTGAAGCAAAAATAAAATTTTCATTATCATTAATATAAAAAAATGGTTTCTCCCCAAATCTATCTCTTGCACAAAATAATTTTCTTTCTTTTTCATCCCAAATTGCAAACGAAAACATTCCTTCAATATCATTAAGTGCTTTTTCTTTTTTAAGATCGTAAAGTGCTAAAAGCACCTCTGTGTCTGTATTTGATTTAAATGAATAACCTAATTTTAATAATTTATTTTTAATCTCAATATAATTATAAATCTCACCATTATAAGTTATAGTGTATCTTTTATTAGAATAATGCATAGGTTGGCTTCCTGCTTTTGATAAATCTATAATAGATAATCGTCTATGACCTAATCCTACATTTGCTGTATCATTAAGCCATTGCCCTTCTCCGTCTGGTCCTCGATGAATAATCTCATCTGTCATTTTTTTTATTTCTAAAATATTAACAGGTACTTTATATGATACTATTCCAACTATTCCACACATTTATAATTCTTTAAGTTTTTGTATAAATAAAGGATAATTTTTTTCTGCATTATATTCTTTATTAAAAAAGGTTTTTATATTTTTTCTTAATACCAACTTTTTATCAATAGGAATAAGTAAATACTCTGTAATAAGACGAGCAGTTTCTTTGATATCAAAATCTTCTTTCAATAGAATGCCAGTGGTTTTGTTAACTATCTCTGGAATACCACCAACATTACAACCAACAACAGGTATCCCAAAACTTATAGCTTCCATAATTGTAACAGGAATCCCTTCTAACTCACTTACATTAATAAATAAATCTATAAAAGATTTCTTATAAAATTCTAACAACTCACTATTAGACACGTAACCTTTAAATTCATATTCAATATTTGATGGTAATAATCTTGCTTTATCTTTAACATCAGCCATTAACTCTCCATCACCAAAATGAATCCACTTTATTTTTAAATCTATATTTTCTAGTATTTTTATAATTAAATCAACTCGTTTGACACTAATAACTGATGATACCGAAACTAATACAAAATCTTGTTTTTGTATATTCAGAATATTATTTTGTAATACACCAAGTCTGTTAACACTTATAATAGAATCATGAATTTTATATTTATTTTTCATGTATTCCAATGCATTATTTGAAATTGCAGCAATATGATTTATTTTAGATATTTCAATATTTCTAAAAGGAAAATATTTTTTATCATTTGCTTTTATATCAAAATCATACAGATGTATTCTTATTAAAGACTTATTTTTCTTATATTTATAGTTTAACATTGCTATTATACTACCCCATGTATTAAACCAATATGAGTAAAAAATAAAGTTCTCATTTTTTTTATTAATAATTCTTTTCTCTATTTTATTTAATAAATCAATCCTATGTAATAACACCTTAAGATCGAATAATGAATTCTTAATACAAACTTTCTTCGTGAGAAATATTTCCCCTAAAATCCAATGTATTACTATTCGTATATTTATTAAAATAAACAAAGCTTTCTTATAAAAACTTTGTTTATGTTCTATACTAACTACTTCACAATTATTTGGAATATTTCTAACAAAATCTTTTTTCTTAAAATAAGGAACAAGTATAATATGATCAAATTCGTTACTTAAATACAAAAGTTCGGTTTCCAAAAACTCCTCACCACTGTCAAAAGGAAAATTATTTGTAAATAATACTAGTTGTTCTTTCTTGTTTTGCTTCATTTTTTTAAAATAGCACTAAGTTTCCCCTTAATCTTTTTTAATAATGACGATTTCTTCTTAATAATTGAAAATTCTTGTTTTACATTAGGTTTTAAAACTATTAATTGATAATCATGATTATCAACCCATATAGAATAAGTCTTTAAATTATAAATATAAAAATCTGGATATACATTTTCAACTAAAAAATTTGTATAAATTGGTTGATCAATAATTTGCAATAATTCTGGTTTATTTTTATGACACCAATCAAGATAATAAGGATTCGGAATATGAATTAATATAAAACCTGTATCTTTAATTACAGCTTTTAACTTTTCAAATAATTTTTTATGACTTTTTATTGGAATATGTTCTAATACATCAGGTAAAATAATAATATCAAATTTATATTTACTGATATCTAAATCAATAATATCACCATATACAAATTCTATATTTCCTGCATGCTTTAAGCTTTGTTGGGCTTTCTTAATATTATTTAAACTAATATCAACTGCTAGAATATTACCCTTATCTTTCTTGAAATTATATAATAATTGGGTTTGTGTTCCTATTCCACAACCAATCTCTAAAACACTATGATTAGCATGTAAGCCAAATTTTAACAGCCACTTATGGATATAATGATTTCTTGCATTTATTCCTATTTCCTCTTGAGTATGACTAAATGAGTCATAAAAACTTTCAATTTTTCCAGACATTAGTCATTTTTATTAATTCAACAAAATCATTTCTTTTTATTATGAAAATATCAAATATTCTCACATTATATTTATTGCAAATATAAAACAAAATATAAAAACTAGTAATTAAATAAGATATACTTGAAGCAATTGCTGCACCAATTATTCCATACCTTGGTATTAATAAAATATCAAATACAATTGTTGCTATCAAGCCATACAAAGAACTTAATAAATTAACTTTTTGTTTATTCATTCCTGCTAAATAACTAGCTAACACTGTAATTATACCAAATGGGGTTATAGAAATTAATAATATATTAAATGGGACAATAGCGTCAGTAAAGTCTCTTCCATACAAAACTGGTATTAAGTATTGTGAAGAAGCTAAAGCTACAATTACAATAAAAAGTAAAGCTAAAGTTAAAATCCTTGTCATTTTTAGCACATTATCAATACTATTCCTATCTGCTATTTTTTTAGATATATAAGGAAAAACAACAACCGCAATAGAATTAGGTAACAACCATAACATTTGATTAATATTCGAACTTAAAGAATAAATACCAACACACCTAATTCCTTCATAAATATTAACAATCCAAAAATCAATCTTATAATTTAAAAATTGAAAAATGTTTGCAAAATAAGCTGTAATACTCCATAAAAAAAACATCTTTAATTCTTTTTTATCAAGTAAACCTCTAGTTTTTAAATTAAAATTATTAGAAATTGAAAAATAATAAATAATTATAAAAACAGATTTAACAGACACCAAAACAGAGAAAATAACAATTAAATTATCAAATTGGAAACGATACTTATAATAAACTAATATCAAGATAATTGTAATAATTAACGACATAAAATTGCCTATCTTGTTAAAGAGTGTAACTTTACCTATTCCATAGAAAAAAGAATTTATTACAGAAAAAATATTATTTATAAAAAACCATATAAAAGCAAGAAAAAATATTTTTCTCTCAAAAAAAGCTGCAGGTAAAAAACTAAACTCAAAATAATAAACTAACCTAATAACTAATAAAAAAACTACAGAAATAGTAATTATAAATAATAATACTGTTTTCAGTATTTTATCTTTATTTATTTTATTATTACTTATAAAATAAGTTAAAGCGGAGGGTGTACCAAAGTTTAACACTATTGTAGATATAGAAATAAAAGCTACAGTTACTGCATATATACCTTTATCTTCTACACCTAAAATCCTTGTAATAAGTATCGAATTAAGAATACTTGTAACAAAACTAATTCCTTGGAATACAAATGAGCTAAAAATCTTCTTTATCATTAATTATATTTTAACTATCTCCTTTTCCAAAGGAGTAGAAATAACAATTCAATAATTAAAAAACAACTATATTCAATTTGCTTAGAATAAAAAACTGTTTGTTTCAAAAGTACGAACAAAAAAATTACTAATCAAAATAAGATAAAACAATTTGCATAAGAACAAATTAATGAAGAAATAAATGAATATGACCAATAATTTTATTTATATTGCAAATAAATTATTTATTTTGCAATAATAATTATCTTTCATTATGAATAATAAATATCTAATTCTAATACTATTATTTGGAATCATATACAATAATGTAAATTCCCAAGTGGATATTACATTCCCAAAGCAAGATTATTTATTTGTAGATACAACAGTAAATTTCCAATGGAACTCTAATTATAATATTAATTTATTAATATCAAATAACTATAATTTTACAAATATTAAGTTAGATACAATTATCTCTAACCAAAATGAATTTGAATATAATAACTTTAGTTTTGGTGATACAAATTATATAAAAATAAGATCAATTAATGATACAATATGGAGTAATACAATATCTTTTAGTTTTTTTAATCCAACAATGATTGATGGGCTTTGTTTTTTTATAGATCCGAATAAAAATATTATAACGGAAAATGATTCAATCATTTCTCAAGTAACAGATTGTTCCACAAATAATATAATCCTAAATTCAGAAGCTACACTTGCAGGACCAAAGATTATTGAGGATTTCTCTGAACAATCAAATATTTTATTCTTTAATAATAACAATAATATTTTATTTACAAACAATCTAGTTTCTTTTAAAACATTATATGCTATAGCTTCTTATGAGAGCGAAACAAATTTCCCTAATTACAATGGTATTATCACACAAATTGACAATACAGGAGGTTCCTCTGAAAGTATAATTTTTATTGGAACAAGTAATTCAACAGACCTTTATGGAGGTAATATCTTTAATAATAATATAACAATAAACAACACTCTAACTAATAATTTTTCCCAATTAAATGACTTAAAAATAATAAAAGGTTATTCACCTTCTTTAAAAAATATTAATGGTATTATAATTGGAAGAGATAGGACTTCTACCGATAGATCTTGGTATGGTTTTATTGGAGATATAATTGCATTTGATAGAGAATTAACTACATCTGAAAATAATATTATTAATAAATATTATCAATACAAATATTCACCGCCTGTTAATTTAGGTAATGATATTTATACAGATAGTTGTACAATTGAATTAGACAGTAAAAATTCTTATAAATCATTGCTATGGTCAACAAATGATACAACTAAAAAAATTCAAGTTAATGGTCCTGGAAAATATTGGGTTACAGCAATTGATTATTGGGGAAACATCTCATACGACACAATAAATATTAGTTTTCCATATTCCATAATTAATGACACATTAATTTGTTCCCAAGATACTATTACATGGAATTTAAACCTAAACAATACGATGTATACGTATACATGGTCAGATAATTCAACTAATGGTTTTAATAATATTAATCAAGAAGGTAATTATTGGGTTACAATACAAAATATTAATAGTTGTTCACAAATAACAGACACAGTACATATTACAATAGACAACTACCCTATTACAACAAGTTTAGGAAACGATACAAGCCTGTGTTCAGGACAAAACTTATATTTACAAATTGGAGCAAGCGAAACCACAAATTATTTATGGAGTACAGGAAGTACAAACGATAATATAACAATAAACACAGCCGGAGAATACTCTGTTACAACAACAAACACAATTGCTTGTGTTGCAACAGACACTATTAACATACAAATTCACGGAAATGCTCCGGTACCGGGATTTGATTTTGCAAACACTTGTTTTAATGATAATACTGTTTTTACTGATACATCATACACAAGCGATAATTCAAATATAATCTCGTGGAATTGGGATTTTGGAAATGGAGATACAAGCAATTTACAAAACCCAGAACTACAATTTGCTGATACAGGTATTTTTTCAGTTTCATTAATTGTTTTAACCGACAGTAATTGCACAAATTTAATAATGAAAAATATAGAAATTCATTCACTACCTATTTCAAATTATACAAATACTCAATTATGTCAAGAAACAAGTATTAATTTCTCAAATTTATCTACAATACCAAAAGGCAATATTATTTCTTATTATTGGGATTTTGGCAATAGTGATTTTTCTACCGATACCAACCCAACTTATACATATACAAATTATGGTTATTACGATTTACAACTAATTTCTACATCAGATTTTAATTGCAAAGACACTTTAAAACAACATATTGAAATAAAACCAAGTCCTATAGCCGATTTTCTAACAAGTGCAACTTGCCGCAATAAAGTAATTAGTTTTTATAATAACAGTTCTAGTTTACCATACAATCCCGTTTACGAAACCCACTGGGATTTTGGCGATGGCACAATATCAGATGGGGAAAATCCTAACTATTTGTTTGATGGTTCTGATACTATATACAACGTAAGCTTTGAAATAAAATCAATAAATGGTTGTAGAAACTCTATTGTTAAACAAATTCAGCTTTACAATAACCCAAAAGCAAATTTCACAAACGATAAAATTTGTGCCGAAACTTATACTCAACTATTAAACAACAGCATTATTACTAACGATACAATAACATCATACGTTTGGCAAATTGAAAATAATTTTTATTATGATGAAAACCCAACAATATTTTTTGGCCAAGCAGGTCAAACAAACATATCATTAACAAGTACTTCAACTCATGGTTGTAGCGATAATATACAAAAACACATTCCAATTTTAGAATTACCAAACCCAGATTTTGATATTGTTCCCAAATGGGGAATAACAAACGAATACACAGTTTTTACATCGCAAAACGAAGGCGATAACTTTTGGGATTTAGGAAACGGAGTAACTGCTACAGACAGCGTTTCATACACAATTTATCCCGATAGCGGAATGTATGTAATCGAACATATTATTGTAGATAGCAATAATTGTGTTGATACAATTTTCAAAGATTATAGAGTTGTTATTCCACAAAACGATATTGCAATAACTGAACTTAGATATACCATAAATAACGGCATTTTATCTGCCGAAGCCGACATAATTAACATAGGAAATCTACCTATAAATAAAATTAAATTCACTCTTTCGCCCGATGGATATTCATCGATAAGCGAAATATGGGAAGGGGAATTTATATATGGCTCGGGAATGACATATATTTTTAATGCAAATATACAGATTAGTGAAAATAAAACGCCTAACTATATTTGTGTAATTGCTGATATTACCGATAAATATACGGATACAAATCCAAGTAACAATACTTATTGCACAAATAACAACAATTCTGTTTTATATCCTATTTACCCTAATCCTACAAGTGATTTTATAAATATATCTTTTAATTTGGATCATAATTCTATGATTAGAATTGAGCTTTTCGATAACTTAGGCAAACAAATATCACTAATAGACAATAAAGAATACCAAAAAGGATTTCATAAGCTAACTTATAATGTTTCAAAATTAAACGAAGCCGTTTACTCTGTAAAACTTAGTATAGATAACAAGTCCGAAATAATAAAATTCATTAAAAACTAATGCTGATAAACGACTTAGTAAAATTAGTATTTCCAATATATTGTCAAGTATGCGGAAACCCGCTAGTTGAAAACGAATATTTATTTTGCACAAATTGTTTGTTCGAAATGCCTCGCACCGAAAATCATCTCGAAAAAGAAAATAAACTTACAGAATTATTCTACGGCAGAGCTAAAATTGAGGCAGGCACATCTCTTTTTAACTTTAAAAAAGGAAGTCAATATCGCAAACTGCTACATCTATTAAAATATCAAAACAAAACATCAATCGGGTTTGAATTGGGCAAATATCTTGGTTTGAATATAAAAGAATCTCCGTATTTCGACAATATAGATTACGTAGTTCCGGTTCCCTTACACCCAAAAAAACTTAAAAAACGCGGCTATAACCAAAGTGCATGGATTGGAAAAGGTATTGCCGAAAAGTTGGAAACCAGTTTAGACGAAAAAACACTTATCAGAAATGTAAATACCGAAACACAAACAAAAAAGACTAAAATTGAACGTTGGGAAAATGTACATAATGTTTTTGAGCTTACAAATAATAGTTTCGATAACAAACATATACTTTTAGTTGATGATGTTATAACTACAGGAGCAACAATTGAAGGATGTATAAATGCACTACAAAATGCTAAAGATGTTAGAATTAGCATTGCAACACTTGCAATAGTCTAAAACAAGCTATTCTACATTTGCTAAAAAAAACTAAAAAATATTATATCTAATTACCATTATTAAAATTAATTTGTAAATTGCACCCCTTAAGAAATTAAATTTTTACCGATGAATTTACTTGATTTTGAAGAGCCAATAGGCATACTACAGAAACAGATAGAAAAGCTAGAACAAGTTGAAAAAGAGAGTAATGTTGATATGAGTCAAGCAAAAAAAGATTTGCTGGATCAGGTTGACAATAAAAGAAAAGAAATCTTTGAAAACTTAAGTTCGTGGCAAAGAGTTCAATTATCGCGACATCCTGATAGACCATATACATTAAATTATATTGAAGCAATAACAAAAGGAAAATTTATTGAGCTTCATGGCGACAGAACCGTGAAAGACGATAAAGCAATGGTTGGTGGCTTTGGCGACATTGATGGGCAAACAGTTATGTTTATAGGTCAACAAAAAGGAGCTAACACTAAAATGCGTCAATATCGTAATTTTGGAATGGCTAACCCCGAAGGATACCGTAAAGCTTTGCGTTTAATGCGTTTAGCAGAAAAATTTAACAAACCAATTGTAAGTTTTATTGATACTCCCGGTGCATACCCTGGTTTAGAAGCAGAAAAACGTGGTCAAGGCGAAGCTATTGCTCGTAACCTTTTCGAAATGTTTAGAATAAAAGTTCCTATTATTGTTGTTATTATTGGCGAAGGAGCTTCAGGTGGAGCTTTGGGAATTGGTATTGGCGATAAAGTTTTAATGTTAGAAAACTCTTGGTATTCTGTAATATCTCCTGAAAATTGTTCAACAATTTTGTGGCGTAGTTGGGAGTACAAAGAGACTGCTGCCGAAGCCCTAAAACTTACGGCAAAGGACATGAAAAAAAACAAATTAATTGACGGAATAATTAAAGAACCTCTTGGTGGAGCTCATGTTAATCCTAAAAAAATGTACGAAACTGTTAAAGCTAGTTTAAAAAAGAATATAAAAACTCTAATGGAAGTTCCAAAAGATGAGTTAATTAATGAAAGAATTAAAAAATTCGAAAGTATTGGTGTTTTTAATGAGAAATAGAACTCTTAACTTATGGGGAGCTCTATTAATTATTTTCTTACAATATTTAAATTGAATTTAACCATTCAATAGCTACTTCTTTAGTAGATACAATATTAAACCTATAGTTGTCTGCTTGACTAAATTCTTTGTATAGCTGACCCAATGCCATTTCCATTGTACCAGACACAACAAAAACATCATAAATAAATACAAAGTGTTCTAAGTTTAAAAAATTCTCTTTTACTAAAACTTCAATTTGTTTAGGATCAATATTTTCACCAAAACTTGCATTAACTGCATTAGTATATATTTTTAAACCATTTGGCAAATTATTATTTATTCTTAATGATTTTATATATGATACAATCTCAGGAATATTAATTATTCCCTCAAATCTTGTTTCTAACAAACCTAATTCTTTATTATATTTACTTGTTATCATTATATAAATAAAATTGTATCAACATCAAAAATAATACATGCAATTTAAAATAAAAAATTTTTTATAAAAAAAGAGCTAGATTAAAAAAATCTAGCTCTTTTTTAAATCTTTATTAAAAGTTTATTCTTTTTCTCTTACAAGTTCAAAACTTCCTTTAACTTCAGTCTCATTATCATCATAAACACCTTTGTATCTAATTACATAGAAATAAACTCCCGGAGATGCATAATTATTACCATTAATTCTACCATCCCAACCTGCGTC
>Ga0256913_10000839_pt1 | contig 15912 bp, 19 predicted proteins | sample Axial_MatmetaG_FD_185970 | JGI IMG/M metagenome (GOLD analysis project Ga0256913, IMG submission 185970) | Deep-sea worm associated microbial mat communities from Axial Seamount, Juan de Fuca Ridge, Pacific Ocean - Axial_Mat | ecosystem: Environmental > Aquatic > Marine > Oceanic > Microbial...
TTTTGCGATCGCATCCTCGAACTCTTTGGTGATCTCCCTGGTGTCGGCACCCTCGACATATTCAAGCGTGTGGATAAAGAGCGTATCCTCTTTGATCTCAAGCGTAAGCGTACCGGGCGTCAGGGTAATGGAGTTTGCCAGCAGCAGCTTTCTCCAGTCGCTTTTGAGGTCGGTTTTTACTGCAACGATCGCTGTATGCAGTTTCCTGTCCCTCCTCAGGATCTTTTTGTTGATCCTGATGTTGGAGAGGATCAGATTTTTACCCAGTACATAAAGGTAGCGCGCTATTCCCATGATACTGAACTTCTCTACTTCACCCTCTTTGAACATCTTTGTATAGAGCAGCGCTATGGCATAACTCACCACTGCGCCAACCAACAGGTTCTGAACATTTAGCGTAGAGGTCAGAAAGAGCCACATCAGAAAAAGAAACAGTGTCCAGAACAATACTCTTGACATTTTCACTCCTTACTTGTTTTTCGGCATATAGAGAAAGTCTGTAGCATACTTGGTGATCCCCAGATACTCCTCTTCGAGCTTCAGCGAACTTGGCGGGCAGACATCGGTACATAGCGAGCACCAGCAGCAGCGTCCGTAATCGATACGCGGAATGCACTGGGAGCTGTTCTTCGGATTGTACTCCTTGTCCACCTTGATCATATCGATCGCATCGTTCATACAGACATCCTGGCAGTTTGCACACCCGATACAGTCGTCAAGCGTATTGGTATGAAACCCCCTATAACTTCGGGCGGTCTCTTTTTTAACCGCCGGGTAGGCGATGGTATTGGGCTTTTCGAAGAACGCACCCAGTATGCCTATGGGTGAGAGTGTTCCTCCAATATCTACTTTCCACTTCATCATTTACCTTTCTATCTCTGGAGGGCAGATGCCCAGTGAGTTCATGATCAGCGCCACATCGCTCAGTTCAGCCCCTACAAGAAGATTTTCAAGGAGCGTATAGGCATGTACCAGCGACGGGCCTCTTACCTGCATCCGCCTGATATTTTCGGAGCCGTCACCCGCCATATAGTAGGCGAACTCTCCCCTTGCACTCTCTACCTTGACCCAGGTATCATCTTTGGGCAGTTTGAACTTCCTGTGCGTAGGGAGTTTTGCCATGATCTCGCCTTCAGGCATCTTTTCGATCACCTGTTCCAGAATGCGGATACTCTGGTCCATCTCGGCACGCCGCACCAGCGCCCTGGCATAGACATCACCCGCCTGTTCCGTAGGAATATCGAATTCCAGTTCATCATAGACAAGATAGGGAGCATCTTTCCGGACATCGGCCTCAATGCCGCAGGCACGAAGCACCTGCCCGACATAACCGTTCTTCACTGCCTCTTCCGCATCGATCACACCGACACCTTCCGCCCTTTGTCTGAACGAAGCGTTATAGATGAAAATATCGTCATAGAGTTTCAGGCGTGTTTTCAAATGCTCCAGTACCTTCTCCACTCTCCCAAGAAAACCTTCCGGAAGATCCCGTCTTACCCCGCCAGGATAGACATACATATGGTAAACCCTGCCGCCCGTCAGTTCTTCGAAAAGGTCCAGTATCAGGTCCCTGTCGGCGATTGCCCACTGCCCTACGGCATAGAGTCCTATGGAACCGCTCTGCCCTGCCATCCAGAGGAACTGTGCCGCCAGCCTTGAGAGCTCCAGCATCATCACGCGGATATACTTGGCCCTTTGGCTCACCTCAATACCCGCCAGCTCTTCGACAGCCATCGCGAAATTGACTTCATTGGGGTCAGGTTCGGGAACACAGATACGGCAGACGATGGTAAACGCCTGGATCACGGTGCGACGTTCAATGAGTTTCTCAAACCCGCGGTGCAGGTAGCCTACATGGGTCGTCGCTTTCAGGATCGTCTCGCCAAGAAGGTCCAGCTCTATACTCATGTTCCCTGTAATACCGGGGTGCTGGGGGCCGTGAAAGATCGTAATGTGTCTATTTGCCATGGCCGGACTCCTTCTGTGCTGCGGATGGCTGTGAAGCCTCTTCCTTCTCCTCGGTTTTTAGAGCCTCTTTTTTGGCAGCGGCTTCCTTGGCAGCTTTTTTCAGCGCCCTGAGACGTTTCATCTCCGCTTTGACATCAAGGTTGTCATCACGCCCTTCCCTGAAATCATGCAGTTCGTTGACAAATGCCAGCGTATCGAACTCACGCCTGAGCGGCGGGGTATGTACCCAGTTCTCAAGGCTCAGCTCTACCAGATTGCCGTTTCCGGGAAAGTCGATGCCATACATCTCATGCAGGTCGCGTTCCATGATCTCCGCCTGCGGGAAAAGCATTGTCAGAGAGTCTATCTTCGCCTCCTCACGCCCGATCATCGTCTGTACCATGAAGGTGTGTCTCCTCGCTCTGGTCGTCAGCATATAGGTGATGGCAAAGTGCCCCTCTTCGATCCAGTCGGCACAGGTAATGGCATTGAGCGTTGTATAGCCGTACTGCTCTACCAAGAGATGGATCAGCTCGAAAACACGGTATTTTACCACCGTCACTTTGGAGAGGTCGTCCCGTTTCACCTCTATCTCATCGGTTCCAAAACGGTTTCGTATCAGTGTGTTCATCAGAGCCCTCCATCATACAGGTACCAGTCGGCATCGTATGCCGGTGCTACATTCCTGCCGAGCACCTTCTCCTGGTTCTTCCTGTAAAATTCATAATTTTCTTCATACCGCTGCCACGAAGAGGCTTTGCCTTCGGCTATCTCTTTCTGTAATGCCAGAAACCCTTCCAGAATGCTTTCAGGCCTCGGCATACATCCGCTGACGTACATATCGACCGGGATGTAGTCCTCCAGTTTCTTGATGGTATTGTAGGAGTCCCAGTACATCCCTCCGTTCACGGTACACGAACCGAGCGCAAGGACATATTTGGGGTTTGCCATCTGTTCGTAGGTACGGATGATACGCCTGAGCGTCTTGTAGGAGCAGTACCCCGAAACGATGATCACATCCGCCTGCCGCGGTGTTGCCGCACCGCGTATGCCAAGCCGTTCCGCATCGTACCTGCTGGTAAAGGTCGGCGGCATTTCTATCGCTCCGCAGCCGGTACCGTAAGCCAGTACGAAAATAGAACGTTTCCTGAACCAGTTCATGAGAAAGTCCACGGAACTTTTGTGCGATGTGTCGGAACTAAGGTCCGACTCCATCTGGCGTTGCTGTATGAGAAATCCCTCTTCCATCTTTACTTAACCTCCATAGATTGCCAATAGTAGTCCGACAACAGCGATGCCTGTCGGTACTTTGACCAAAAAATCAACACTTTGCGGTGTTTTGAACCGTCCGTAGAGTGCACCGAACGCAATGACGAATACAAAGAGCGCGAACGTTTTCAGAAGCAGCTCCGCAAACCCTGACGCACCCCCCAGAAAAAGATTGACCATCAAGACCAGTTTGGCAAACGAGAAGATTGCCGACTGGCTCATCAGAAGGGCCAAAAACTTGCCGCTGAACTCGGAAGCGGGCCCGGAGTAAACCTCCACCGGCGCACCCGGTACATCGAACGGAGACTGCCCCATCATCGCAATGAACGAAAAGAGCGCCCCTATGAAGAGCAGCGGATAGGAGAAGGCGTTATAACTCTCCTGATGGGCAGCGATGGTTGCGATGTCTGCACTGTGGTTGATGCTCATCAGTGCGATCACCGCAATATAGAAAGGCAGCTCCATCGCGAACAGACGTGTCAGCCCTCTGGTGACACCCATCGCGCCGAACGGGCTTCCTCCGGCACCTACCCCCATAGCATTGCCCAGAGGGCCCAGCATCATCAGGTAGAGTACCACAAACAGGTTGCCGTAACGGCTCAAACCACTGAAAGCGTCACTCTGGTAAAAGAAAGGGATGAAAAAGAGTGTCATCAACGCCCCTGCCATCATAATGACAGGCCCCAGATAGAACATCCATCCGTGGGAGAGCGTCTCCTCTTTTACCCAGAACTTGATACTGTCGTAAAAGGACTGTGTGACCGGAGGCCCGATCCTTCTTTGGAAACGCGCGGTAATGTTCCTGTAGAGTCCGTAATAGAGAAAACCGACCACATACGCACTGACCAACATGAGAAAAAGATCTATGACTATCATTTCATACTCCACCATAAAAGTACCAGGGCAAAAAGCACTGCCACATTGAAGTTTACGGAGAGGTTACCCGAATAGAGTCTTCTCAACATCCCCGCAAAAGCAAAAAGCTGCCGGCTGACAAACAGATAGAACACGGCAGAAGTATGTCGCAGAATCGCACCGACAAAACTGACACGTTTCAGTTCTTTCCCCATCGAGTAGGCGTAGTGCAGGCGTGTCCCTTCGTTGGGCACCTCTCCACAGTAGGCGATGTCAAAACGGTCTTTCGCCTCTTTTACCCTGTTGTGTTTTATACTCAAAAGCAGCCAGAGCACGGCGGCAAAAAGCAGGACAAAGGCGAGAATGACCACAAGGCCGTCATAGCTTCCGCTCTGCGTACCGAGCTGCGTAGCACTGCTGTAGGGCAGCAGTGCCAAACCGGACTCTGCCAATACACTGTTGATGGCGGGAACCACCGCGCCCGGAAATGCACCGAGCCCTACGGTAACCGCAGCGATCAGGTACTGCGGCAGAAGGAAAACAAAAGGCACCTCCCTGGCCTCTTCAAGTTTTTTTGAAGAGGGATGCCCAAGGTAGATCCCGTAGATCAGCTTGTAGATATAGAGGAAAGCCGCCGCGGAGGAGAACATCATCGCGGCAAGGACAAGCAGGCTGCCCTCTTCCAACAGATTGTTATAGATAAGATACTTCGAGGCAAAACCGCCAAGAGGAGGCATACCCGCCAATACGATAATACCTATGAGCATCAGGACAAAAGAGTGCGGCATACGGTAGATCAGCCCTCCGAGTTCGGAGAACTTCCTCTTTCCGGTCACTGCGATGATAGCCGCAACATTGATAAAGAGCAGCAGTTTTGCCAGGGTATGGATCAGTGAGTGGTAAAGCGCCCCTCCCATACCGTCCGCCACGGAAAGTACCGTGACGATATACCCAAGCTGCGCAATGGACGAGTACGCCAGCAGGCGTTTGGCATCATCTTCGTCAAGCGCCTTGAAACTCCCGATAATGGAGGAGAGCAGCCCCATCAGCGCAAGTGTATACGCCAGCCACCTGTGCGGCGGAGCAGAGATATCCACAACATACAGCAGCAGTACCATCAATGCATAAATACCCATTTTCGAGAGCACTGCCGAGAGGAACGGCGTAAAGAAGTCGCTTGCCTCCGCATAGGTGTCAGCCAGCCAGTAGTGAAACCCTATCACCCCGATCTTGACAAAAAAGGCAAACAGCATCAGCAGGAGAAAGAGTACGGACATTACAGGAGAGAGCGCTGCATACGCAGCATGTGCATCCGCATAGAGAAAGCTCTGCCCTGCCGAATAGAGGATCATGATCCCCCCAAGCATTGCCATAGCCGAAGCGATCGCAAAGACCGCATATTTGACAAGGGCTTTGGGCGTCAGGGTGAAGGAGAGCAGCAGGTAGGTGGTAATGCTCATCACTTCCCAGCCTACAAAAAAGAGCAGGTAGTCCTGCGCATAGACGATCAGAAGAAGCGCCAGGCTCAGAAGGTAAAGCAGCAGGTAGTGCACCTTCGAGAGGCTGTAACGCCCCGCTATGAAGGTGACTGCCAGAAGCGACAACACCACCAGTACCGCAAAGAAATTTGCCAGAGAGGTCACTTTAAGCGCAACGGAAACACCAGAGAGCCCGAAAGCCCCGAGATCTACCTGCCATGCAGCATGTGAACCGAGCAGCAAAAGAACGAAGAGTGTCAGCAGTGACGGGAAAACAGCTACAGAATATCTCATTTCAGGCCCCCTGTAAGCAGATTGGCATACGTTGCGGTATCGACCATGGCCGCAGAAGCGTTATGCAGAAAACCGGAGTAGAGCCAGGGCATGGTCCCCACTGCGACCAAAAGCAGGATCAGGATGGAGAAAACCGCTTTTTGGGAAGGTGCAAGGCGTAGTTTCGCACCTCTTTCCCCCTTCCCGAAGAGATTCCCTGCTATTTTGAAATAGTAAATACTCTCTACGAGAGAGGCGAACAGGACAATGCCCAGTACAAGAAACTCCCCGCTGGAGGCGAAACTCTTCAACGCAAGGAACTTTCCGACAAATCCGGCAAAAAGCGGAATACCCAGCAGAGAAAGCATCGAAAAGATGAAAGTTACGGTGATCATCGGAGAATTCAGGGTTTTCAGTGTCGAAATCTCCTCACTCTTGTGCGCGTGTATGACTGAAGTAAGGGAGAGGAAAATAGCCATTTTAGCAACGGAGTGCGCAAATACGATAAAGAAACCGGCTTCGACCGCCATCCTGCTTTCAAGCGAGAGTACCGCAAAGATCAACCCCACCTGCCCCAGCGAGGAGTAGGCGAATACCCTTTTGAGGTTGGTCTGTTTCAGTGCGATGATCTCCGCGGCCAGCATACTGACAGCACCTGCGAGCAACAGGAACGGAGCGAACGGTGATGCAGGCATAAAAAGGTAGAGTATATGGAAAAAGACAAACAGATACGCCTTGACCACGATGGAAGAGAAGAGCGAATCTATCAGGGGGTCCGCCCCTTCATAGACATCGGTAACCCAAAAGTTCAACGGAAAGATCTCTACCTTGAAACCAAACCCGACAAAGAGCAGCAGGCCGATAAGCAGCTTCATGTTGAAAGGAAGCGTATGGAAAGAGCCGCTCAATACCGCCAGGTTCAGTGAACCCAGATGAATATAGATAAGGGCTATGCCAAAGAGCAGGAAAGCAGAGGCGACCATACCTGTAAGCAGGTATTTGAGCCCCGCTTCCAGCGCTTTTGGTGTTTTTCTGTACGCAGAAAGAATATAGGCGGATATACCGGCTATCTCGAAAAAGACATAAATGTTGAAAATATCGGAACTCAGTACCAGCCCGATACTTGAAGCCAGCAGCATGTTAAGAAGAATAAAGAACTTGTTCTCATCGGGGAACGGTTCCTCTTTTCTCAAGCCCAGATAGTAAAGGGAGAAGAGCAGCATCAAAAGCATAAAAAGCAGGACAAAAAAGAGCGATGCCCCGTTCAATATGAAAGAGATGCCGAGCGGAGGGTTGATGGAGATCACTTCGACCGCCCAAGAGGATGTTGCCGCCAAATTCAGCGCAAGCAGGAACAGCGCCGCCTGCATAGCCGTCGAGGCATACGCCACCCCGTTCTTTCCAAACCTCTTCAGCAGCGGTGTTGCAAAACCGAACAGCAGGGGAAGCGCTACAAAATAGATACTGCTCATCTCTCCCCCATTTCACTGATATCGTTGATATTGGTCTTACCTGTCAGCTTGTAATACTCGATCGCGAAACTCACACCCAGCGCAAAGACCGCCATACCTATGACAATGGCGGTAAGGATCATCGCATGAGGGATAGGGTCGTTCATCGACACAAAGGCATCATGTCCGTCCCCCAGAATTGGTGCGGTAAATTTTACATCGAAGATGTTTCCTATAAAGAAGAGGAAAACAGCTATCTCCATCACGGAGATGCTCATAAAGATCTTAATGATATGCCTCTGTGTCAGAAGCCCGAAGAACCCTATGAAGAAAAGTATCATCGAGCCTGTATCGACCAGAGACTGGATCACGTATCCCTGGTTAAAGTAATCAAACAGTGATTCAATCATCATCACTCCTTTGGATCAGGTTCTGTACGATCATACTCATCTCACTCCCCACTTTTATTCCAACGACAATGTAGACCAGAGGGATGATCCCTCCGGAAAAAAGCCTTCCCATCTGCGCGACATCGTTTGGCAGGAAGTTCCCCAGAAACTTATCGAGAACAAGCAGCCCTATGAGCCCGATGAGGACGTAAGAGATCCCGGCAAACGTTTCAAGTACGGAGATGACGGCATGCGGTACTTCGAAGCTTCCGTCAGAGATCAGCAGCAGCAAAATACCCGATGCGATGATCACACCGCCCTGAAAACCGCCTCCGGGGCTCAAGTGCCCGTAAACCATCACATACACACCAAAAAGCATGATCATAGGGAAAAGCAGCTTGGAGGCTTTCTGTAAAATATAGTTGCTCTCTTCATGCTCCGTTCTCCTGTCTCCATGCAGCATCAGCCCGATACCAAGCGCGGCGATGAACAGCACGGCGATCTCGCCAAGGGTATCAAAGCCCCTGAAGTAAACCACTACGGAAGTTACAGCATTGGCCACCCCCTCCTTGCCGCTCAGGGCGAGCAGCGCATCTCCAGCACGCTGGGTCTTTGAAACGCCACTTTCAAGCAGTATGTTGAAAATGGTCAGAATAAAAAGCGCACTCAGCGCGAAACCGCTATAGGTCCTTGAGGGGATATCACGTTTGAAGTTCATCGTTCTTCTCCCAGGTGCTTGAGCGCCATTAGGAAGATCAGCGCACTGATCCCCGCACCGATCACCGCTTCGGTCAATGCCACATCTGGTGCCTGAAAGACAAAAAAGAGCACGACGGCCCCCAGCCCTACCCCCATAAAGAGGATGATAGCATCGGGAAGGCTCCTTTGCACAATGCTCATAAAGGCTACCAGGATCACGGCTATAAAGGTAAACATTACGATAAGGCCTGTCATTTCTCCTCCTTGGATCTCTCTTCATCATACGCTTTCAACGCATCGACTCCACTTGTGTTCAAGTATGGGAGATCCGCTTTGTGGGATGCTCTGGCGATCACCGATGAGGAGAGCGGATTGGTGGCGAGTACAAAAAAAGCAAGCAGCAGCAGTTTGGGTGTCCACACAGGCTCAATGAAGATGGCTCCCAGAAGAACCAAAAGCGTTGCCAGAGTCGGAGACTTCGCCCCTGCATGAATGCGGGAATAGAGATCGGGCATACGGAGCAGCCCTATGGCGCTGATCAGGAAAGAACCGATCCCTGCAATAATAAAAAGAGAACCGAGGAATGTCATCATTTAAATTCCCTTCTCAATGTAACGTCCAAAGACGGCCGTTCCGAGAAAACCGATGGCCCCCAGTACCAAGGCGACATCAAGATAGATAGAGCGTTGGAAATAGAGAGAGAGTATCACCAGCAGCGAGACGGCCATGATCCCTATGACATCAAAGGCGATGACCCGGTCGCTCAACGTAGGGCCTTTCAAAAAACGGAACATTGCCAGGAACATTGCCAAAAGCAGTGCGATTGTCAAAATTTCATACATTATATTACTTCCACCCCTTTCCACTTGTATTTCATTTAAATTATTCTGTTTAATAGTATCAGAAATGTAATAAGCGGGGAGTTAAAAGCGGAACGATTTACCTTTTCTGTGCAAACGACAGCATAATGTAACAGCCTAAAAAGTGAAGGATTTCATATTTTTTCAAATTTTCATATTTTTTTTAAAAAAACTCTTGACAAGTAAAATATTTGGTGCTATAATGCCGTCCACATAAGCAGTTGATGCTTATCGATTGGGGTATCGCCAAGCGGTAAGGCCTCGGTTTTTGGTACCGATATTCGGGGGTTCGAATCCCTCTACCCCATCCATCAGGATTTAAGTTTGAATATAAAAATTCAGGCTATAATCTGTTACAACTTTCAAATGTCGCGGGATAGAGCAGTTTGGTAGCTCGTCGGGCTCATAACCCGAAGGTCGTTGGTTCAAATCCTTCTCCCGCAACCAATCACAAATATCGGTCTCACTGTCAATACAGACACTTTAAACAATCACAATATATCTATAACTTTCTATTGGGGTACATTTTAGGGTACACTTTCGTTACGCCAATTCTAATCACTAACGCAATTCCACCTCAATCAAGCAGCACCCTAATTGTAACTACTGGCGATATGTAACTGATGGGAAGGATGGAGAAGTGGGTCTCCGATGATTGAGATGAGGGTTATAGCTGCTCCTTAATACAAAAAACCAAACAACCATAAAGGTATCTTAGCCCCAAAACCTATCTCGATATCATCAGCTACGACAAAAGAGTTTTCTATATCTTTGATCTGTTCAAAGCTTTTTTTAGCTCCGCCAACCTCGAAGGTATATTTTTGCTTCACTAAAAAATCTCCTTTTTTAGAAACCAAAAAGTTATCATCCAAAAAGCTTCTGTTTTTATGAAGAGAAAGATAGTTTTTTAGCTGATTTACAAAAAAACTTTCTCTTATAGTTCCTATCTCAACATTGCTGCAATATGCATGATATAGATTTGTATTTGCCAAATACAACTTTGAAGGTTTGGAAAATATATCGTAGCCTTTAGCACTTTGATGCATGAGATTAAAAATCTTTCCTCTGCTTAAATAGTGTATGTATTGGTAGAGTGTGTTTCTGTTGATACCTATTTTTTGAGAAAGTTTGGAGATATTTAACTCATAAGGTTTTGATGCACATATCAAAGATACAAGCTGCTTTAGTTTTATGATATATTTTGGCTCGATATTGAAAATATATGCCAAATCATGCTCTATGGTTGTGTTTATGGTTTCATTTATTTTTATCAAAAAGTTCTCTTGCTTCGTTTCAAAATAAAACGGATAATAGCCATATCTTAAATACTCTTCCCAATAAACAAAAGGTTTTGCCTTTTCAAGTACTTTATTTGCACATTTTATATGATTTTGTAAAATATCTTCTAAAGAGTAACTCTCAAACTTCATACCCGTTTTTAGTTCTAAAAACTCTCTAAAACTCAGTCCGCCAAATCTATAAAGCAAAGCTCTTCTGCTAAGATCTGCTTTTGAGTGTTCAAGTTTTATGGCATTGCTCCCGCTAAAGAGCACTTGCATTTCAAAAACATCATATATCATCTTTAAATCTTTTTCAAAATCTTGCAGTTGGTGAATCTCATCTATAACCAAAACCCTGCCACCATACTTGCTGAACTCCCCAGCCAACTCATAAAGCCTAATACCCATGAACTGTAAGTATTCACTTGTTACATAAAGTTTTTGCTCTATGGGTAGGTCTAACTCTTTTAAATACTGAAGTAAAAAAGTAGTCTTTCCTATACCCCTGTCGCCTATAATACCGATAAGCTTTTGATTGAAGTCCACTTCATCAAAAAAGTATCTTTTATACGCTATATCAAGGTTGTTTAGTATAGAAAGTGAATATTGCTGAAAGTGTTCTAACATTTTTAAGCCTTTTTGCTTATCTTATTAAGCAATTATAGTTAATTTTTGTTTAATTCAATATTAAGCTTTCTGATACAAAAAGCTCGAAAACCACAGAGGGCACTATAGCCCACTCTTTTCTAAAGTTGTAGTTCACGGCAAGATGGAGAAGTGGAAATCTCCGATGGTTGAGATGAGAGTTATGGCTGCTCCCTGCTCATCGTTCTCAAAAAAATAGACTCAAGGGTACACCTACTCTAGTGTATGCACCCTCACCAAACGAAACGATCTCATCTCCCGCATAAAGCACGATACCTACCACCTCTTTGTCCGATTTGTTCTGGAGATCGATGATATGTTTGAAGGCATCCTTTTTGATAGTCTGAGCAGATTTGACCTCTATCGCAAAGACCTTGCCTGCTTTTTCGAGGATAAAATCTATCTCTTTTTTGTCATTGGTACGATAGTGGTAGATCGAGGGTTGAGTCTGGGAGTATCCACAATGCTTCTGGAGTTCGTTATAGACGAAGGTCTCAACCACATCCCCTCTGTGCCTGGACTCTATCAGCTCCTCTACACTGCCAATCCCCAAAAGATGACACAACACCCCACTGTCACTCATAAAAAACTTGGCAGACTTGATGAAGCGTTTGGAGACGTTGGAGGTATAGGGTTTGAGCAGGGAAATCTGATAGATCATCTCCAGCAGACTCAGGTAATTACTCACAGTGGCTTCTGAGAGGTTGGCTTCGTTTGCCAGATCGGATTTGTTAACCAGTCCACAAGAGCGTGGAGCAATGATGTTGTAAAATCGGATAAATGCAGAGATATCCCGCAGTTCTCCCACATCTCGGATATCGCGTTCGACATAAGTACTGATATAGGCATTGAACCAGAGTGATCTGCCTCTGGGGGTATGGATCTTGAGTATCTCGGGGTAGCCGCCATGGAGTATGGCTCGCATCAGCTCTGTGTAGGGTCGTTTGTCGATACGCAGCCCTTCAATACCGCTGCCAAAGAGTATATCGATGATATTCTCCTGCGGTTTGTGGTGTATCTCTTTTTGCGAAAGTGGGTACATGGGTATCTCGATGATCCTGCCTGCGAGGGTCTCTTTGGCTCTTTTCATATCTAGCACATTGGCAGAGCCCGTCAGCAAAAAGTCACCATTGACCCGCTGCCTGTCTATGGCGAGCTTGATACCCTCCAGCACCTCCGGTACCTTTTGTATCTCATCGATGATGACGGGTTTGGGCAGCGATGCGATATAGCCTTGAGGATCATGCTTGGCCGCCTCTCTCTGCGTAAGATCATCGAAGACCCTATACTCCCTATCCAGCCCCAGACAGAGCGTAGATTTACCCACCTGCCTGGCACCAGTCAACAACACGGAAGGAGAGATCTGCAACGCCTCATGGAGTATATTTTCTACGGATCTTTTGTACATTTATTATCCTTAGTTTTGTAAATTACATAAGTATAGCTTTATTTTTTACAAAAGTAAAGATTGTACCAAAAATAGAAAATCGCTTAAGTTCGCTAGCATTCACTATACATATCCCGTTATAGAAGAAAAATCGCTGTAATGAGTAATAGAGGGGAAAGTAGTTAGAGAGAGATACTCTCATAATGATTCAGTAGTTTTATGAAGAAAACCTCTTTCTAAAAAAGGTTACTCCACATTATCTGTCAAGATAGTGTCTGTTTATCTGTCGGAGTTTAGCAGCGTGCTTCATATCTATACTTACTTTAAGCAGACTCCAGGCATCGAATCCGTTGGTAAACTCTTTTTCTTTATGGGTTTCTATCACTTCCTGCTTATAGCTTCTGATCAAGGAATCGTAGTGTTTCTGGATCTCATTGAGGAGATATCTGAGCCCGCCTTTACCATATTTGTTCTCAATATAGCGTTTTGTTAAAAGGTTTTCATACGTGCGGGTGTGGTCAAGATGTTGTTTTTCGACTAACTCTGTTACATTTTGCATTTCATCCTCCGTATCTTTTTTCTTACTTCAATCCTATCAGAGAACCATTACCGAAGTATTACCTCTCTTGTATTTCATAAAAAATATGACAATTTGACATATTTTCGATCCCTTTTTAAAAATCTTCGTACCATACAGAAAAAGAATGAGGAAAAATGCATCATGTATACAAAAAAGAGAGAACGCTTATATATCTGTGACCTGCTGGAAGACCCTGCTGTAAGCTACCCCTCCTATTATCTACTCTCCTCTTCCATGCACAAGAACGAAATGCTCCATGCCGCACTGATCGCACTGCACAGTTTTGACCTCTCCTATTATGAAATGCCAAAAAGCTTTGAAGATATCTTTGCCATGTTCCATTCCGGTACATTTCCCATCTATAATGAAAAGTATATTGTAGGCTATTTTGGAGGTAAAATGATGTATCTCGAATCGAACGGATGGAAGGGTATGCCGGTTACGGAAGCACTGTTCAAACTGGAGAACTGGCTGGTCTGTTAAAAATTTAAGGATAATTTTTATAATTTATTTTCTAATTAAGACTAATTTTATCTTATTTAGATATACTTTCATCAGATCTTAGGTATCGACACAAACCTTTTTATTCTTCCTCCTTTTATAAAAAGACTTTTCGTGTTAACTACCCTCATACACAGAAACCCTCTTTTAATCGTCGGTACCTAAGATTATAACAACACAATCACTTCCCATAAAACCCAGTTACGGCAATTTTTTCAGTTTGGCAAAATCGATTGCTTTTGCATAAGCTTTCAGATCATCAACCGGTACTCTTCTGCCCTCAACCTTTACAAGGAAACGTTTCGCCACTATAATCGTAATCTCACCGCTTTCGCGTTCCTCATTATATTTGACAATGGCCTTTTCCCTGTTGATACGTTCCAGTTTTCCTCCATCTGCCGTTGCGAACATCGGATTGGAGAAGAGCCCCATCATACTCTGCATCAAAGGCGAATCGGTAATGATCTCCACTTTGATCTTCGATCGGTTTTTTGTATATTCCCTGGAGCTTGAGATGCCCCCTCCGAACATCGCTGAAGCGGCAGCGACCGATTTTGCCTTTTTGGCACTCCAGCCCGGCAGCGCTTCAGGCAGGAAAACCTCCAGCCCTTTACTCTTTTTCTGCTGAATAAGCTGCAGCGCATAATTGAGATCTTCCACAGCCATACTGTATTCACCGCTCTCATACGACTTGATCGCCTCATTCAGGGTATCGACCACATCATCGGCACTGGCCAATGCTGTAAAAGAGACGAGCAGAAGCGGAGCAAGAAGAAACTTTTTTAAATCTTTCATAGCATATCCTCCATTTTATAGAATATTTTATTGTCGCATAAGATAGCTTAAATTCATTCTTTGCGAATATTCTCTATAGAGTTTGATATAATAATGCAAAACAACCCAAGCAGGAGGAGAGAGATATGAATATGAACAAAGCAGTGATTGCCGTATTGGGTATAGCCATCATACTCTTTTCAGTGAACCGGTGCAGCAGCGATACAGAGGGAGAACCCCTCTCTTTTATAGAGCCATCCAAAGTGGACAGTGGTATGAAAGCGAAACGCGAGAAAGTCTTTAGCAAATGGCTCTCTGCCTCAGAACACAGAAAAAGGTTCAAGAACAAATATTATAAAAAGACCTACCCTGCATACGTAGAGATGGATTCACTGGGGAACAGAAGAGTACTGGAGATCGGCAGGAAGCCCGGTTTCAGCTGGTATGTCAGTACCGGCCATCTGCTGGAGGAGTTCCCAAAACTCCATATTCAGCAGACGATGAACCACGGAAAACATTTACTTAGTCTACACATCATTACAAAAGACGGATTTAAAGTCTTCTCTGCCGTATGGGTAAGCAACAGTGTCTTTAGCCGCGAAGCGAAGAGGTTACAAGCCTACGGCATCTATCCTCCGGAATTTACCGACTAGGTTTTTTAAAAGCATAAAAAAAGGGTATCCCCTTGTTTGGGAATACCCTTGATGAAAAGAGATGATACCGTATCAGCAATTAGCTGATATGTACCTCTATCTCTCCGTTCTGAACATCAAACTCAACGTTTGAGCCTTCCACAACTTTATCTTCAAGTATCAGCTCTGCAAGTTTGTCTTCCACCACCTCATACAGGGCTCTTTTCAGAGGACGCGCACCATAGACCGGATCGAACCCGGCTTCCGCGATGTACGCTTTTGCAGCAGGGGTAAGCGTAATAGAGATATCACGCTCCGCCAGTTTTGCCTGAATACTCTTGAAGAGGATATCGACGATACTGGTGATCGCATCCAAATCAAGCGGATTGAATATGACAATATCATCGAGACGGTTGAGGAACTCCGGTTTGAAGTTTCTCTTCAACTCGTCATTGACCGCTTTTCTTCTGTCCTCAGGGTCTCTGAACTCCATGATCTTGTCTGACGCAATGTTCGACGTCATGATGATGATAGTGTTCTTGAAGTCCACCGTCACCCCTTTGTTGTCCGTCAAACGACCGTCATCGAGTACCTGCAGCAGTGTATTGAATACATCCGGGTGCGCCTTTTCGATCTCATCGAAGAGTACGACCGAATACGGCTTTCTTCTGACCGCTTCGGTCAACTGTCCGCCCTCTTCGTACCCTACGTATCCCGGAGGTGCACCGACCAGTCTGCTGGCCGCATGTTTCTCCATGTACTCGGACATATCGATACGGATAAGCGACTTCTCGGAATCGAAGAGGAACTTCGCAAGTGTCTTGGCCACCTGTGTTTTACCCACACCTGTAGGCCCCAGGAACATGAAGCTTCCGATAGGACGGTTAACGTC
>Ga0256913_10000840_pt1 | contig 15903 bp, 12 predicted proteins | sample Axial_MatmetaG_FD_185970 | JGI IMG/M metagenome (GOLD analysis project Ga0256913, IMG submission 185970) | Deep-sea worm associated microbial mat communities from Axial Seamount, Juan de Fuca Ridge, Pacific Ocean - Axial_Mat | ecosystem: Environmental > Aquatic > Marine > Oceanic > Microbial...
CAATAATTAGCTCCTAAACTTTACCAAATTATCTTACATTATCCCGATAGTGTTACAATAATTTGTTGCGTTTAAAAACTAATTATTTGAAACTGAGGACAAAGTATTAATCGAACTCAGGTTATTACCTATCGGTGAGGGCTACGCCGTTCATACATTTTTGAGTATGCAGATACTAAACATCCAAAATCACAGATATACAAATGTATTTTATTTTAAGAGTTTGGCAACAAAGTAGATGTGTACTCAAAAATGTAAGAGGGACACAAAATTGTGTGTACTGAAACAAGCACAAAGCTTATGTATTTTTGTTAATTACCAATTTATAGGTTTTCGTGAATTTTTCGAAATTTATATAAAATAAATCAATAATAAACAATTTTACACTGAAAACCTCTTGTAATAGCCGCTATTACTTCTTGATTTTCAATGCAAACTTGAATTATTCTTGATTTTCTGTGAACTAAATCTTATATCGAACTCACGTTAATTACCTGAAACTAAAGACAAAGCATTAATCGAACTCAGGCTAATACTTATCGAAATAATCAAACAATAAACGAACTCCAACACCTGTTCCATTCTTAGGACGATATGCATCGTTTGACGAAATATAAGCAGGACCTGCAATATCAAGATGAACATAAGGATAATCGGTAAAATGCTCTAAAAATTTTCCGGCTGTAATAGCTCCTGCTACTTTTCCACCAATGTTTTTAATATCGGCAACATCAGATTTTATTAACTCGCCATATTCTTCCCAAAATGGAAATTCTACAATACGTTCGTGAACATTCTCACCACTTTTCTTGAGTTTAGAAAATTTCTTTTCGTCGGCATTACCCATTCCAACAATGGCATATTGCCCTATTGCAGCCCAAGCGGCACCTGTTAGCGTTGCCAAATCTACCACAAGTTCCGGTTTATATTTTTTAGCATAAGCCAAGGCATCTGCCAAAATCATTCTGCCCTCGGCATCAGTATTTAAAACCTCTACTGTTGTACCATCAAACATAGTAATAACATCTTGCGGAGCATAAGCTTTTTGTCCCGGTCTGTTATCGGTTGCAGGTATCAAGCCAATAACATATACAGGCAATTTTGCCTCAGATATTGCTTTTAAAGTTCCGGCAACTGCCGCTGCTCCTGCCATATCCGATTTCATTTCGTCCATGCTGCCGGCAGTTGGTTTCAAACTTAATCCGCCTGTATCAAAAACTACTCCTTTTCCTACAAGTACTATCGGTTTTTTGTTTTTTGCATTTTTTGGTTTCCATGTAAGGATAGAAAATGTTGGAGGGTCGATACTCCCTTTGTTTACAGCAAGTAAACCGCCCATTTTCAGAGCTTCTATTTTCTTTTTATTGAAAACCTCTATACTAAATCCTGCTTTTTTAGAAACAGCTTTTATTTCTGACGAAAGCTTTTCGGCAGTTAAATAAGATACCGGTTCGTTTACTAAATTGCGAGTAAAAAATACAGAATCGATAATTATAGAAAGCTTTTCTATATCTTTTTTCTTCACTTCTTTAGAAAAAATATTTATTGTTGATAGTGTGTTTTCTTTTTTCTTTTTATCGGTAAAATATTTTATAAACTGATAATTGCTAAGAGCAATTCCTTCGGTTAGTGCAAGTACAACTTCTTTTTTACAAATTGTTGAGGTTATATTTATTTGTTTAATTTTTAGAGAATTAAGCTTGCCGGCTATTTTACTTCCTGCTGTTCTCACTTGTTCTAATAATTTAGCTGTATCAGCTTTTTTATCTACAATAACAATATATTTTAAATTGTTATATGTGCTTAAATCAATAGATTTATCATCTTTCTTAAAAGTTTTCTTTATAAATTTTAAATCTTCTTTAGAAACTTCTTTTTCTGTAATTTTCTTAATAGAATCTACTAAAATTATTGAATTCTTAGCATATTCTGCTTTTGAAATAATATTTATTTTTCCCATTTTTTTATGATTTTTAATTTTTAGTAAAGGTAATGAATTTAATCTTTACTAGATTAATGCTAAGTTATTTTTTACCCCTATTATTCACAACTTTAAAATTGTATATCCGTAATTGCTAATAATTAAAAATAAATTATTTTCATTCGCCCAAGCACTTACCATATGTACAGGTGATTTCTTTCCTTTTGATTTTGCTCCTCGTATTGTTTTCTCATCTATGGCTATTACTTACCCTTTAGTTATTTGAGAAATTGAACTTACCCACTCAGTAAAACTATTCTTAAATTGCTTGCTATCTATTGATGAAAACAACCTGTTTGTAGTGTCTTCAGAGTGGATGCCATTTTCTAGTTAAAAATTAAAAGCAAAAAATCTTCTTTTGAATTAGCAAATTCAACCATTTGTTTCCAAGTTTCTGCTCCACAAATGACTGAAATTATACCAATAAGGAGGATGTCAGCTAAGTCGTGTAATTTGTTTATTATGGCTTCTAGGGTCGTCTATTGTGCCAAAAATATTCATTAATTTATTATCTGTATTCATACTGTTTAATTATTTGATAATAAGTGTAATATACAAATAATTATTAATGTAAACAACTATAAATCAGATATTTTTTAATCTTTTTTATGTGAAAAAGTAAGGTTTGCCATGGGTAATATTCAATAATAGTTTTTAGTTTTAGAAAATAGTTGTATTTTTATAGATTGAAATAATACTCTTTTAAGGATGAAACGACTGATTATTATATTATCTGTTTTGGGAATAGTATCATGCTCTACTATTGATGAAGATACTATATTAAAACCTCAACAAGAAAGATTAAACATAAATGTCACCTCTCAAATAAAAACACTTTATCCACCAGCAATTAATGATATTAGTTCTATGCAAGTAGCATTTCAAATTTATGAAGGGCTTGTAAAATATAATCCTTTTGATATAAAAATTATTATTCCTGCAATAGCACAGAGTTGGGAGATTAATGAAGAAATGACAGAATATATATTTAAATTAAGAAAAGATGTATATTTTAACAATAATGAATGTTTTGAAAATAGTAAAGGTAGAAATATAACAGCGAATGATGTTAAATATTCTTTTACACAATTATGTTCGCAACAATATACAAACAAGAATTTTATTTCAACCTTATCGAAAGTAAAAGGTGCAACAGAATATTATACACAAAGTAAAGAAGGAACCCCAACATTTGATATTGAAGGATTGCAAGTAATTGATGATTATACAATTAAAATAACTTTAACAAAACCATCGCCATATTTTTTAAATTCTTTAGCCCTACCTTTTGCATCTATTTTTCCAAAAGAAGCTATTGAAAAATATGGCGAAAAAACATTTGTAGGTTCAGGACCCTATTATTTACAAAAATATCCTGAAGAGCAGCCAATATTATTATTAAAAAATATTGATTATTATAAAATTGATGATAATGGAGATCGTTTGCCATATATTGATACAATTTCAATTGGAATAGAAAAATCTGTATTATCAGACATGAAAGATTTTGAAGATGGTAAACTTAATATTATAATGAGTATTCCGGAAGCTTATATTTCTGAATTTATGGAAAAAAACATATCAAAATTTGAAAAAAACCCACCCGAATACACAATTACCAAATATTCCGAAAATAGCAATAGTGTTATGTATAATTTATATAATTCGAATATCAAGAACTTTTTCACAAACGATATGAATTTCTTAGATTTATCTTTAGTTTCTTTTGAAGATCCTATTGTTATAGAAACAGATACAATTCAAAAATAATAAACTATGAATAATATTAAATCAACAGGTTTGTATATAAATGGTATAATTGCTATTATAGTAGGATTTTTTTTTTTATTAGCAAACGATAAGGCAATTGAAGGAATTTTATCAATAATTGGAGCCGTAATTGGTATATTTGGTTTAGTTATTTTAGCAAAAGTTTTATTCTTTGATAAAAAAAATATTTTAAAAAATCCGATCTTTATATTAGAAGGTCTTTTAAATTTAATTCTTGGAATTGTAATGTTTTTAAACCCAAATTTAATTTTGCATTTTGTAATGCTTTTAATAGGAATTTGGACAATAATTATAGGACTAGTCCAAATAATTTATTTTTTCAAAATCAAATCTGTTTTAAAAACAGGATATTATATATTAGTAGGTGGAATTTTATTTTTATTATTAGGATTTTTAATTACATTTTACCCAGAATTTATTGTTTCAACAGTAGCAATTATTGTTGGAATAATTATTATTTTAACAGGAATTATTTTAGTTTATTTAGGATATCAAGTTAGTAAAAACAAAGAAAAATTTACCGATTATAAAATTGTAGAATAAGTTTTTTATTAGAATATTGTTAAGTAATTTGAAAATTCAATATTATTATATTAAATTTGCTAAGATATAATTTATACATTTCGTAAAACGATCGTTAAAATTATGAAAAAAATATTTTTAAGTACAGTTGCAGTATTGTTTATGATTTCTAGTTCTTTTGCTGGAGATATTGTTTTAAATGGTATTTTTCAAGGAAAGAATCTTTATATAATGAACCCTTTTGCCTCATCTGGTGTTGGATTTTGTGTGTATGAAGTAAATGTAAATGGAAAAGTAACTACAGATGAAATTAACTCTAGTGCATTCGAAGTAGATTTATCTCAATTTCAATTTAAATTAGGAGATAAAATTAAAATTATCATTAAACATAAAGATAATTGTCAACCAAAAGTGTTAAATCCTGAAGTATTAAAACCAAAAAGCACATTTAAAATAAGTTTAATTGCAGTAGGAACTGATAATTATTTAAAATGGTCTACTACAAACGAAGCAGGAAGTCTGCCTTTTATTGTAGAACAATATAGATGGAACAAATGGGTTAAAGTTGGCACAGTTGAAGGAAAAGGAACGCCAAACTCCAACTCATATAAAATGAAAGTATCGCCACATAATGGAAATAATAAATTTAGAGTAAAACAAATAGATTATTCTAAAAAGCCGCATTATTCTCAAGAAGTTGTATATAGGTCAAGAATAGCACCGGTTACTTATAAAGTAGACAAAGGAGCAAAAATAGTTTTCTCTTCTGAAACGATGTACGAGATTTATGATTATTACGGTAATATTGTTAAAAAAGGAGTAGCAAGTTCTGTAGATATTACCGGACTAAAAAAAGGAAGTTATTTCTTACAATACGATAAAGAAATAACAGAATTTAAAAAGAAATAAGATTTAATAAAAAAAAGTATAAATAAGGGAGATTTAAATCTCCCTTTTTAATTGCAAATCTCAAATGTATTCAATTGACGATTATAATTTTTCAGGGAAGAAAACCCTAATAAGAGTAGATTTCAATGTCCCTCTTGATGAAAACGGAAAAATCACAGATGACACTAGAATAATAACTGCACTACCAACCATACACAAAATATTAAACGATGGCGGCTCTGTTATTATAATGACACACATCGGCAGACCAAAAGGAAAATATAACCCAAAATATTCTGTAAAGCACATTTTACCATATCTTGAAGAAAAATTAGCTAAAAAAATAATATTTTCTGAAGATTATAAAATAACAAAAAATATAAAAGAATTAGCATCAAGTCTGCAAAATGGTGATATAATGATGTTAGAAAATCTACGTTTTAACATTGAAGAAACCAATGGTGACGAAGAATTTGCAAAAGAATTAGCAAGTTTAGGCGATGCTTATATAATGAATGCATTCGGAACAGCACACCGTGCACATGCTTCAACATATACCATAGCTAAGTTTTTTCCCTACGATAAAATGCTTGGATATCTTGTAGAAAGCGAGATTGAAAATATTGATAAAGTATTAAAAAAAGCAAAACACCCGTTTACCGCAGTTCTCGGTGGTTCTAAAGTATCAACAAAAATATTAATAATTGATGCCCTCTTAGAAAAGGTAGATAACCTGATAATTGGCGGTGGAATTGCATTTACATTTGCAAAAGCAATGGGTGGGAAAGTTGGAGATTCCCTAATAGAAGACGATTTTATTGAAGTAGCAAACTCTGTAATTGCAAAAGCAAAAAAATTAAATGTAAATCTTTATTTACCAACAGATTGCATTGTTGCCGATAAATTTGAGAATGATGCAAATATAAACCATAGTGACATTTTTAAAATTGAAGACGGTTGGATGGGTTTAGATATTGGAATAAAATCGGCAAACAGATTTGCTGATGTTATCGAAGAATCTAAATCTATTATTTGGAATGGCCCTATTGGCGTTTTTGAAATGAATAACTTTTCCACAGGAACCCTTAAAATTGCAATGGCAGTTGCAAGAGCTACCGATAGAGGTGCTTTTTCGTTAATAGGAGGAGGTGATTCTATAGCTGCTGTAAACAAATATGGTTTAGCACATAAAATATCGTATATTTCTACTGCCGGTGGTGCATTGTTAGAATATATCGAAGGAAAAAAATTACCAAGTATTAAAGCAATAAAACAATCATTTTCGGTTGATGATTATAATTTTTATAATAAAAAAGTACTTGTTAGAGTAGATATGAATGTTCCTTTAGACGAAGATGGGAATATAACTGATGATACTAGAATTGTTACTGCACTGCCAACAATTCAAAAAATTCTTACCGATGGTGCTTCGGTAATAATAATGACACATTTAGGTCGTCCGAAAGGAAAATATAACCCTAAATATTCATTAAAACACATTTTACCTTATTTAGAAAATAAACTAGCAAAAGAAATTAAATTTTCGGAGGATTATAAAATTTCTGATGAAGTTAAAAACACTGCAAAAAATCTAAAACAGGGTGAAGTAATGCTTTTAGAAAACCTTCGTTTTAATATTGAAGAAACCGATGGCAACGAAGAATTTGCAAAAGAATTAGCAAGCTTAGGCGATGTTTATGTAATGAATGCATTTGGTACAGCACACAGAGCACATGCATCAACCTATACAATTGCAAGATATTTTGGAGAACATAAAATGTTAGGTTATTTAATTGAAAGTGAGATAAATAACATTAACAAAGCAATAAATCAAGCTACATACCCATTTACTGCAATTATTGGAGGATCAAAAGTTTCAACTAAAATAAATATAATTGAAGCTCTAATAGAAAAGGTTGATAACTTGGTAATTGGAGGTGGAATTGCCTTTACAATTATTAAAGCAATGGGAGGACAAATTGGAGATTCTCTTTTCGAAAAAGAATATATAGAGGTTGCAAAAAGGATTATCGAAAAATCGAAAAAATATGGTGTAAATCTATATTTGCCTACTGATTGTATTGTTGCAAATAAATTTGAAAATGATGCAGAAATACAACATTTTAGAGCTGATGAAATCCCTAATGGTTGGATGGGTTTAGATATTGGAATAAAATCGGCAAATCAATTTGCTGATATTATTGAAGAATCAAAAACAATATTGTGGAATGGACCTATCGGTGTTTTTGAAATGAATAACTTCTCCACAGGAACACTAAAAGTTGCAATGGCAGTTGCTAGAGCCACCGATAAAGGAGCATATTCATTAATAGGAGGCGGAGACTCAATTGCCGCAGTCAACAAATATGGATTGGCACATAAAATATCGTATATTTCTACTGCCGGTGGTGCATTGTTAGAATATATCGAAGGAAAAGAATTACCAAGTCTAAAAGCTATTAAATCATAATTAATTTAAAATCAATAAATATGAAAATTACCAGATTATTTTTTATCGCCGTTTTAGTAATATTTGCATGGCAAGTTAAAGCACAAGACGATACAACAAAAACAAATGAAGGCTATAAATTTACCGATAAAGTTAGATTAAAAACTACCTCAGTAAAGAACCAAAACAGAGCAGGAACCTGCTGGAGTTATTCAACATTATCTTTTCTTGAAACCGAACTTATAAGAATGGGAAAAGGAGAATACGATTTATCAGAAATGTGGATTGTACGACATACGTATCAAGATAAAGCAGAAAAATATGTACGTATGCATGGAATATTAAACTTTGGACAAGGTGGTGCTTTTCACGATGTTACAGCAATGATAAATAAATATGGGATTGTACCTCAAGAAACATATCAAGGTTTAAACTATGGAACAGAAAAAGATGTTCATGGTGAAATTGATGCTGTTTTAAAAGCAATGTTAGATGCTGTTATTGAAAATAAAAACCGTGAAATTACACCTGTTTGGTTTACTGCATATAACAAAGTATTAGATACATATTTTGGAGAAAATATTGAGAAATTTAACTATAAAGGAAAAGAATATACACCTGTTTCGTTTGCCAAAGATTTGGGTTTAGATGCTGATAATTATATAGAAATTACATCTTATACACATCATCCTTTTTATGAAAAATTTGCTATTGAAGTGCAAGATAATTGGATGTGGGGAGACGTTTATAATGTACCTATTGACGATATGATGAAGATTATTGACAACGCTTTAGATAATGGTTATTCTATTGGTTGGGGTGCAGATGTTAGCGAAAAAGGTTTTTCTTGGACACATGGAGTAGCAATTGTTCCGGAGGAAGTTGTAGAAAATCTTGCTGACGATGAGCGTTCTAAATGGTCTGAATTAAGTGACAGAGAAAGAGCTAAACTATTCTATAAATTTGATAAACCCTCTAAAGAAAAAACAATTACACAAGAGGATAGACAAAAAGCATTTGATAACTATACTACTACCGATGATCACGGAATGAATATTATAGGATATGCTTTTGATCAAAACGGAACAAAGTATTATATTGTTAAAAATTCTTGGTCAACAAAAGGAAGTCCTTACGAAGGATATTTCTATGCATCAGAAACTTTTGTAAAATATAAGACAATGGACTTTATGATACATAAAGATGCTTTACCAAAAGATATTGCAAAAAAATTAGGTTTGTAAGAACTTTAACCCACATTATTAAAACAAACAGAATATCTGTGTATATTTTTGTTAATTAATAGTTTACAGGTTTATTTGGGCTTTTCGGTGAATAATGCACTATTTGATACAATTAAAATCATAAATGGTAATTGAAATTAAACCCTTTTTTTAAAACTTGTTTATATTTATTGCCTTTATATATTCGAAGTGTTTCTTTAATTAATTCAGGTAGCGAAATTGGGCAAGAATTATTATTGTGAGATTTATATTGCCTTGTATATATAAAAGCTGCCATATAGGGAGTAATTTCACCTTTGGTTAATCCGTTTATAATAATATTTTTATAATCAGGGTATTTAAAATGTAACAACAACACAGATACGATATCCATTGATAGATACGTTCCTACACTTTGATAACCGGGGTAAAAAAATGGTGTTAATATTCTTGATAATTTATTGTAATTAACACTATCTGTAAATATCATTTTTTCTTTTTTGTTAAATATAGATTTTCTTGCTTGTTGGTCGTTATTAATCATTTCAAATAGAATTTTGTATAGTGAGTCTTGTTTCTGGTTAAAAATATAATCTTCAGATAATATTTTACACTCATTCCAAAATTTTACATTTCTTATTTTCTTTTTAAATCTTTTTTTTACAAATTTATAATATGCACCATTTATTATCGCTTTTTTAATATATTTTTTGCAAATTTCAATACTATCAGTATAAAAATATACATTTGCTAAATTTAGAATATCTTTTGGAAAAGGTTTAGAGACTTTCTTAAAAGCAATAGTGTAATAATATTTTGAAGAATCATAATCACTCTCTAAAATTTTCATTTGAGCTTTTATTATGTCTTTGTTATACTCAATATAATTCTGTGATAAAACAGGAAGATATTGTAATAGTATTGAAAGTATAAGAATAATTATTTTCATTTTCTTAACGATGATTTAAAAAGAGTTGACTTGTTGTTTTGGTCAACTCTTTTTAATAAGATTAATCAATTGAAATACCTCCAGCTCCACACCACTCGTCTTCGTGATAGAACCAATCCCCTTCTTCTTTTGATTTATATGGTTTTATATGATAATTTATAAACATAATAAATTTGTGTTTAAGTGTCTTTTAAGTTTGTTAAACTTATACGAATTTTATTCGTTTCATAGTTAGTTTATCAGTTTGTAACTGATTACAAAGATAAAAACATATTTAAAGTATATTGTAAAAAAACCAAGGAAAAATAATTTATTTTGTTTATTGAAAGAAAATAATTAAAAGAATTCACCTTAATCTAAACAATGCACCAATCCACAGGTTTAATATCACTAGCTTTTAAATAATTATTTGCCTGCGAAAAAGGTTTGCTGCCAAAAAATCCACGCGAGGCCGATAGTGGCGATGGGTGTACCGATTTTATAATACAGTGCTTGTTTTCATCAATAAAAACTTGTTTTGTTTGAGCATAATTTCCCCAAAGAATAAAAACAACATTTTCTTTTTTATTGGCAATAGTTCTAATAACGCTATCAGTAAAAGTTTCCCAACCTTTTTTTTGATGTGAAGCAGCTTGAGAATCACGCACTGTAAGCGTTGCATTAAGTAAAAGCACACCTTGTTCTGCCCACTTTTCCAAATTTCCATGATTTGGAATTTCGCAGCCAAGTTCGGAGTTTAATTCTTTATAAATATTGCGTAAAGATGGCGGAATTTTTATTCCTTGCGGTACAGAAAAACACAAACCGTGTGCCTGCCCCGGTCCGTGATACGGGTCTTGCCCGATTATCACAACTTTTACCTTATTAAATGGTGTTTTATCGAAAGCATTAAAAATTAAATTCCCCGGAGGATAAATAGTATATTTCTTCTTTTCTTCTACTAAGAATTGTTTTAGATTTACAAAATAATCTTTTTGAAATTCATCGTAAAGAATTTCTTTCCAAGATTCATGAATTTTAGGTTCTATTTTCGACATTAGTTTACCAATTTCATTTCAAGAGTAAATAAACTCTTTTCTATTATTGCTTTTACTAAAATATTATTTTTATAATAATATGTTATTTCTTCGTTTCTATCATCATCTTCGGTAACAAAAACATGTTCTTCAATTTTTTCTACAGGAACAAAATACCCCTTATTATCAGCAAAAATCTTTTTAAAACTACGAGGTTCGTTAAAATACATCATGCTTCCGGTAAAGTAAATATTTCCGATCGTACTTATTCCTTTTACAAATGAATAAATTCTATATTTATTGTTTTTGTTTTTGTAAATCATTACAGAATCTTTTTTCTCTCCATTTAATAATCTTTTCGATGTCGAATATATTAAATGACCGTTTGTAAATCGACTCTCTGAATCGAAAATCATTTCAAATTTTTTTATGAAACTAAAAACACTTTTCCCATGCACAGTTATAGTTGTATGCCCATTTTTACTTGTTCTTTTAGCAGTGTAATTTCCAACCTCGCTGCCCATAAAATAGACCTTATATTTAAGTGTTTGCGAAAATAAGCTCCCCGAAAAAAGAAGGAATATTAATATGTATTTAATTATTCTCATTTAATTATTTCAAATATACATAAAAAAAGTAGAATCTATACTCATGCGAATAAAAATTTAATGTATTTTTGGAATCAAAATTATATTTATGAAGAATTATATTTTTATAATTGTATCAATAATTATTTCAACAAATTTATTTTCACAAACTTATTTCCAACAGGAAGTTAATTATAAAATTGATGTAACACTAATTGATACATCGCATACGCTAATTGCTACTGAAGAAATTGAATACACAAATAACTCTACCGACACGCTAAAATTTTTATATTTTCATTTATGGCCAAATGCCTATAAAAACACAGAAACAGCTTTTGCAAAACAAAAAATAAAGTCGGGCGATTTAGAATTCTACCAAGCCGACACATCTGAATATGGAGAAATTTACGATTTAGATTTCTCGGTAAACGATAATCAAATAAAATGGGAACTCGATGAAGAATTTATTGATATTGCCATTTTACATTTAAACAAACCGCTTTTGCCAAAAGAAAAGATAATTATAAAAACGCCTTTTAAAGTAAAAATTCCTGAAAGTTTCTCACGATTAGGTCATGTAGAAACATCGTATCAGATAACACAATGGTATCCAAAACCTGCTGTTTACGACCTTAACGGATGGCACCAAATGCCATATCTCGACCAAGGAGAATTTTATTCCGAGTTTGGTAATTTTGATGTAAGTATAACATTGCCAAAAAATTATGTAGTTGGCGGCTCGGGTAATCTGCAAAACGAAAGCGAAATGAAATTTTTAGATAGTTTAGCCGAGGCAGGAAAATCAAACCCTAGCTACTGGAAAACATCGGGATTTCCTAAATCATCAGAGCAAACAAAAACAATAAAATATAAGCTGGAAAATGCTCACGATTTTGCATGGTTTGCCGATAAAAGATTTAAAGTGCAAAAAGGAACAATTACACTGCCTCATTCTTTTCGTAAAGTAAATACTTGGATAATGTATACAAAAGAGGAAGCAGATTTATGGAAAGATGCCGTAATTTACGTAAACGATGCCGTAAAATATTATTCGCTATGGAATGGCGATTATCCTTACGATAATTGCACTGCGGTTTATTCGGCTTTGAGTGCCGGTGGCGGAATGGAATACCCAACAATTACGGTAATTGGCGATGCTCAAAATAATATCACACTTGAACAGGTTATTATGCATGAGGTTGGGCATAATTGGTTTTATGGAATTTTGGGCAGTAACGAAAGAGAATTTCCATGGATGGACGAGGGCATGAACTCCTTTAATGAGCTGAGATATATGGAAACAAAATATCCGAAACTTACTTTATCGAAAGAAATGGGAATTGGTAATGTAAACATTTTTGGTTTAGCCGATTATAAACAACGCCATATGTATTATCTTAGTTATATGATAACTGCCTTATGGAATTTAGACCAACCGATAAGTTTAAGCTCTGAGGAATTTGCACCAATAAATTACGGAGCTATTGTTTATATGAAAACAGCTTTTGCTTTCTATAATTTGTATTCTTATTTGGGCGAAGAAAAATACGACAAAGCAATGCAAAACTATTTTGAAAAATGGAAATTTAAACATCCACAACCTAATGATGTTAAGAAATGTTTTGAAGAAAGCACCGGCGAAGATTTATCGTGGTTTTTTAATGATATTTTTGAAACAAAAAAGAAGGTAGATTATAAAACTTGCAAACTAAAAAGAGATAAATCGACTGATACTTACAAACTTAGCTTAAAAAATAAAACAGGTGTTCAATCTCCCTGCTCGTATAGTTTAATAAAAAATGATAGTATAATTTCTACAACTTGGTTTGCAGGTTTCGATGGTAAAAAAGATTTTACTGTTAATACAACTGATTTTGACAGAATTGTAATCGACAAAGAAATTAGAACACTTGATATTTATAGCAATAACAACGGAATTCGCCGAAAAGGATTGCTCAAAAAAACTGAGCCGATAAAACTTCGCTTTTTAGGAGGAATACCAAAACAAAACAGAAACGATATTTTTTGGTTACCTGCAATGGGTTGGAATAATTACAATGGTTTTATGTCGGGTATTGCCTTGTATAGCAACACATTGTTTATAAATAAATTCGAATATTATGCAGTTCCGATGTATTCTTGGGGAAACCAACAATTTGCCGGTAGTGGCAGATTTGCGTACAATATTTTTCCTTCAACAGGGATAATAAATCGGTATAATATTTTTATTTCGGCAAATCAATATAGTTTAACAGAAGATAATAATTATCAACGATATAAAGCAGGTGTAAATTTATATTTCGACAGAAAAGATTACTCAAACAGAACTACAAACAAAATTAGTTTTAACACTGTTGTAGCTTCCGACCCTATTCAACTAATATATTCTGATAATCTTTATGATTACACTCAGTTTTTTAATATAAATTGGTCTTACAAGAACAATAGAACATTCAATCCATATTTTGCTTTGGCAGATTTAGAAATGCAAGAAGATTATGCAAAAATATCGGCAGAAATTGATTACACTCTTAATTATAGCGAAGAAAAAACGGGCTTAGATATACGTTTATTCGGTGGTGCATTTTTGTATAATAACTCCGATTATGGTTTGTATAATTTTAATGTTTCGGGAACATGCGGAATTGAGGATTATCAATACAGTAATCTGTTATTGGCTCGTAGCAACGATATTGGCACAAATTTTTGGTCGCAACAATATGTTGATAATCAAGCAGGATTTGCAATTTACACACCGCTTAGCTCTAATAAGTGGATGATGGCACTAAACATAAAATCTACACTTTGGTTTCGCTCTCCACTGATGTTGTACGCAAATTTTGCAACTTATGATGGTGCAGGAAAAACTTGGAAAAAATCGCAAACAATAGCTTGGGAAACGGGTTTACAGTTTAATGTTATAAAAAATGTTTTCTATTTTTATTTTCCTGTTTTTTATTCTAGCGATATTGAAATCACAAATCAGTTTTATTCCGAAAAATATATCGAAAGAGTTAGATTTGTGCTTAAACTTGATTTGGTAAATCCATCTGAAATGGTCGGGAATATTATAAAAAATACAAAATTTTAAGATGATGAAAATTGCAGTAGTAGGAGCCACAGGAGTTGTTGGCAGTAAAATTTTAGAAATTTTGGAAGAAAAAAAATTTCCTGTAGATGAGATTATTCCTGTAGCAAGTAAAAATTCTTTAAATAAATCTATACGATTTAAAAATAAAGATATCAAACTTATTGATATTGATAAAGCAATTTCGATGAAAGCCGATATTGCAATTTTTTCGGCAGGAGGAACTGTTTCGCTTGAATATGCTACCAAATTTGCAGAGCAGGGCACTTTTGTTATCGATAATTCTTCGGCATGGAGAATGGACAAAAACAAGAAATTAATTATTCCCGAAATTAATGCAAATATTTTAACTAGTGAAGATAAAATTATTGCAAATCCTAATTGCTCTACAATTCAAATGTTGATGGTTTTGGCTCCTCTGCATAAAAAATATAAAATTAAACGCCTGATAATTTCAACATATCAATCTATAACAGGTACCGGGCAAAAAGCAATAACGCAGCACCAAAACGAAAGAAATGGTATTGATGGAGAAATGATTTATCCATACAAAATTGATATGAATTGTTTGCCACATTGCGATGATTTTACCGATAACGGCTACACAAAAGAGGAGATGAAACTTGTTAACGAAACACGCAAGATTTTAGATGATAATTCTATTATGATTTCGGCAACAGCTGTGCGTGTTCCTGTTGTTGGCGGACACTCAGAATCTGTAAATATTGAGTTTGAACAAGATTTTGATATCTCAGAAATTAGAGAAATTCTTAGTAATACTGATGGTGTGATTTTACAAGATGATATTGCAAATAATATTTATCCAATGCCGATAAATTCGCACAATAAAGATGAAGTTTTTGTTGGTAGAATTAGAAAAGACTTATCTAACGAGAAAGCTATAAATCTTTGGATTGTTGCTGATAATATTAGGAAAGGAGCAGCTACTAACACCGTTCAAATTGCTGAGTATTTATTGGAAAATAAACTTGTTTAATATCTCCCGCGGATTTCGCAGATTAAAAGAAATTTAAAAGATTTATTAGGTCTATTGTCTTAAATCTCATGTATGTAAATGTCTCCCGCAGATTTCGCAGATTATCGCAGAATATTTTATCCACAGATTAAAAGGATTTAAAAGATTTCATAGTCTGTGCTACTGGTTTTTTATTTAACACTCGAAGGTCTGCGACGCTTCGAGGTTTTCCTGTATTTTTTGTTATATGTTGAATAGTTTCTATCATTTTTATTCTCTTATATCTTAATACCAACTACTACTACGTCGTCAATCCCGATAAAGATTTTGTAATGCTCACTTCGTTTTGCAACAATATCTAACTCGGGATTTCCTGTATTCTTTGTTATATGTTGAATAGTTTCTATCATTTTTATTCTCTTATATCTTA
>Ga0256913_10000841_pt1 | contig 15902 bp, 13 predicted proteins | sample Axial_MatmetaG_FD_185970 | JGI IMG/M metagenome (GOLD analysis project Ga0256913, IMG submission 185970) | Deep-sea worm associated microbial mat communities from Axial Seamount, Juan de Fuca Ridge, Pacific Ocean - Axial_Mat | ecosystem: Environmental > Aquatic > Marine > Oceanic > Microbial...
GAAAATTTACCAGAGGAATTAGATTTGGATTAGGGAAATAGTTGATTCGCACTATTTTAGATTTTAAATCTTGGAATGATGACAACGATAATCACAAAAGATAGACGATGGACAATTAAAAATTAAAAATTAACCACTAACCACAGATTACACATCACAGATAACAGCTAACTAACCAATTACCAATAACTAATAACCAATAACCAATAACCACAGCTAACACATGACTAACAATTGAAAACTATATTTTATTATTTAGCGTTTATACATTTGTAAAGGTTTAAAAATATAATCGAGTTATCTTTTACTATTTAAGAAAAAACTTTGAAAAATATAATAATAAATATTATTAAGTTAATTAGTCTAATAGTGTTGATTTATTCTGTGAGTTGCAATAAAGACACTATTACAGATCCGGTTAATTCCATTTCGGAATTTATAAATGAAAAAAAAGTAACAATATTGGGTTATACGGGTAACGCTATGGAGCCTTTTATTACTAAAAACGATAAATATCTTTTTTTTAATAACCTTAGAGAAGATAATAATAAGGATATTTATTATGCTACAAAAATCAATGATACTACTTTTGAATTTAAAGGTGAAATTCAAGGAGTAAACACTTCTTATGTAGATGCTAACCCTACCATGGATTCTTTAAATAATTTTTATTTTATTTCGACACGTAATCTTGTTAATGGAAATAAAACTATATATAGTGGTATTTTCGATAATGGAACAATAATAAATCTTCATCAAATAAACGGAACGGTAAATGTGCCTACGCCATTTTGGATAAATATGGGTGTTGAGATTTCTAAAGACGGGAACACTCTATTGGTATCAAATGCTAAGTTTAATATAGGTGAAAATTTTCCATATAAGGGCAATATTAGATTTGCAATAAAAAGCGGGGATGATTATAATATTCCGGATGATGAACAGGATATATTAACGAATATTAATACAGATGATGCCATAGAATATGCTGGCGAACTCTCTGCTGATGAATTAGAAATATTTTACTCTCAGGTTACATTATCAAATCCGGTAGTATTTAAATTGTATTATGCTAAAAGAAAAAAAGCAAATGATGTATTTGGGAAACCTATATCAATTACTGAACCGTTTAAAAAAAGCAGGTATGCTGTTATAGAAGCACCATCTCTTTCAAATAACGGTAAGAGATTATATTATCATAAATTGGATAGCAGTGGAACTTATTCGATATTTATGCTCTCCAGAGAGTGATTATTGTTCAATATAAAAGTTATTGTTTGTAAAAATTTTATATTATCCGGTAATCACTTAAAATCATATCCTGTGAAAATGCAAAATATTTTAATTTATATTTTGTTACTTCCATATATGAATTTTATGTAACTTTACAAACTAAGGTTATATGAATGCTCTAATGAAAAAATTAATTATTATTTTTTTTATACTTACAAGTCTGACTTCTGTATTTGCTCAATATCCTGCAGTAAATGCCAGTCGTCCTAGAATATGGATAGATTCAGCACGATTTGCTTTATTGAAAAATCAAATTGCTATTCCGGGGGAAGCCCGGGATATATATTATGAAGTTTTATATGCTTATGAAAATTGGTGGATTACTGATCCTGAATTATATATGATAGGTTCAGATTCTACTTTATGGACATGGGACTGGTCATCTCCTTATGCTGCTAATCAGTCCTTATTGACGATCTTTTTCTTCAAAATGACCAATGCCCCTTTAGCGCTTAAACGGTGTAGGTTTATCGCTAGACAAGTTATTAATTTGATAGATACTATTGATTTTACAAATATGACATGGTATGATAAAGAATCATTATTACGACAATTGTCTGACAATGATATGTTACTGGATCAATATTACAATTATTTTTTTCTGTCATTAATAATATCCTAATTTATTTTATACCCTACACCTGCTTTTTTCAATTCTTGAACAAAGGAATTGGTAATATTAAGCTTAATCTTTTTTGAATATGTTTTTATTTGGTTTTCTCCCAGATCATCAAGCAATACTATTTTTAATAAATGCGAACCTTTATTTTTCTTTATTAAATTTTGAAAAGACTTAATAAAATCTTCGGAAATTTTATAAGAAGGCAAATATAAGGTAATGGATCTGGTCAATTTTTTTCCTACTGAATCCAAAAGTTCTATATTCAGTACTTTGAAATAATAATTGTCTGAATTGTAGTTTTTTTTGTAAATACCTTCGATATATACCACTTGCCCCTTGGTCATGATTTGTCCGAATTTTTGATAATTTTCATTATTCAAAGAGAAATCTAATGTTCCGTCATAATCCTGAATCGTAAATCTTCCATATTCTATTTTTCTTTGATTTACCCCTCTTCTTTCTTCAGTTACAATGCCTGCTACTTTGACCTTTCTTTCTTTCATCAATTTTACTTCATCCAATTTGCAATTGGTGAAATTATCAATTTCATATTCATATTCATCCAACGGATGTCCCATCATATAGATACCTGTAACCTCTTTTTCTCTTTCCAGCATATCCAAAAAAGTCCATGGTTCTACATCCGGCACACTCGGTTCTTCCATCATGATATTGGAAACATCACCAAACAAGGTTTGTTGTGCATTACTAGTGAATTTTCTTATAGTCTGACCATATTTCAACACATGTTCCAGAAAAGTGCTATATTTGGAAGAAGGAGCAAAAAACGCAGCCCTATTGGTCATACCGAAAGAATCAAAAGCACCGCTAATTGCCAGACTTTCAAAACTTTTTTTGTTTACAGCCGAGGTATCCAATCTTTTTGCCAGGTCATAAATGTTTATAAAATCACCGTTTTGATCTCTTTCTTTTAATATTTCTGTTACAGGGCCTTCTCCTACACCTTTTAGTGCTGAAAGCCCAAATCTGATCTGACCTTTTTTATTTACATTGAATTTAATATCACTTTCATTGATATCCGGTCCCAGTACTTCGATATCCATTCTTTTGCATTCCCTTAGGAAAAAATTCAATTTGGAGATATCCTTTTTATTATGGTTGAGAACGGCAGCCATAAATTCTGCAGGATAATGAGCCTTGAGATATGCTGTTTGGAAAGCGATATACGCATAACAGGTAGCATGTGATTTGTTGAATGCATAAGAAGCAAATGATTCCCAGTCATTCCATATTTTTATTATTTTTTCTTCCGGATAACCGTTGCTTTTACAACCTTCAAAAAACTTTGGTTTCAGTTCATCCAATATGGATTTTTTCTTTTTACCCATTCCTTTTCTCAAACTATCAGCCTGTCCCTTGGTGAAACCTGCCAGCTTTTGGGACAAAAGCATAACTTGCTCCTGGTAAACCGTAATACCATAAGTTTCTGCGAGAAATTCCTCCATCGCATCAAGGTCATAAGTAATATCCTGTCTGCCGTGTTTTCTCGCTACAAAATCCGGAATATACTTCATCGGACCAGGTCTGTACAAAGCATTCATAGCAATAAGGTCTTCAAACTTATTTGGAACAAGATCTATCAAATGCTTTTGCATTCCCGGTGATTCGTATTGGAATATTGCGATAGTGTCGCCTCTCTGGAAAAGTTCGTATGTCTTTTTATCAGTGAGATCCACATTATCGATATCGAGATCAATATTATGGTTCTTTTTGATGAGTTCAACTGCATCTTTTATTATCGACAGGGTTTTTAGTCCTAAAAAATCCATTTTAAGTAATCCTGCAGTTTCTGCTACACTGTTGTCGAATTGTGTGATCACAGTATCCAGTCCTTTGGCATTTGCTACCGGCACATAGTTAGAAACATCTTCGGGTGTTATCACTACTCCACATGCATGAACACCGGTATTTCTTACGGATCCTTCAAGTTTTTTTGCTGCTTTCAAAAGTTTAGATATCTCTCCTTCTCCTTCAGCCATTTTACGTATTTTGTAGGCTTTTTCCACATCCTCGGAGTTCATTTGACTTTTTAATTTGGGATCAACATCCCTCTCTGCTAAAATTGCTTTCAAGGAAGCTTTCAAGTGTGAAGGAAATGTTTTTGCTACTGTATCTACCGTATTAAGCGGAATATCCATAACCCTGCCTACATCCCGGATTGCCATTTTGGCTTTCATGGTACCGTAAGTGATAATCTGAGCCACCTGACTTTCACCGTATTTTCTTTTTACATATTCGATAACTTTTGATCTGCCTTCGTCATCAAAATCAATATCAATATCAGGCATCGAAATACGTTCCGGATTCAGGAATCTCTCAAACAGTAGATCGTATTTTATCGGATCAATGGCTGTGATTTCAAGGCAATATGCAACAGCTGAACCCGCTGCCGATCCTCTACCGGGTCCGACAGTAACTCCCATTTTTCTGGCTGCTTTGATAAAATCCTGAACGATGAGAAAATATCCTGGATATCCGGATTTATCAATAATATTCAATTCGAAATCAAGTCTTTCGCGGATCAAATCGGGATAATCTCCATATCTCTTTTTTGCTCCCTGAAATGTGAGATATCTTAAGTATTCATTCTGAGTGTGAAATCCTTTTGGTAATGGAAACTTTGGTAAGACAACGTCTCTAGCCAAGTCCAAAGTATCAACTTTATCATAGATATCAATAGTATTATCCAAAGATTCATGGTGATCATGAAATAGATTTCCCATTTCTTTTTTAGTCATAAAATAATAATCCTGACTTGAAAATCTAAATCTGTCGGTATCTTTCAATTTTGATCCGGTATTGATACTCAACAATACATCATGAGCCTCCCAGTCTTCAGGTTCTACATAGTGAGTATCATTGGTGACAATGGTTTTAAGATTGTATTTTTTTGCAAGTTTAACCAACTCTTGATTTAAATCTTCCTGTGACATTGATGCATTATCAATACCTTCCATACCCTGATGGCGTTGCAATTCGATATAATAATCTTCTCCGAACATTTCAATCCACCATTTCAGTTTATCTTCTGCCTCTTCCATATTTCCATGCAATATTGCTTGGGGGATTTCTCCTGCGACACAACAGCTTGTGGCTATTATTCCTTCATGATATTTCTCCAGCAATTCTTTGTCGATACGGGGATATTTTCCGTATTGTCCTTCTGTATATCCCAAAGATGCAAGTTTTGTGAGGTTTCTGTATCCTGTTTCATTTTTAGCTATCAAAAGTTGATGATTCCTGATATCTTTTTCACCTTTTGATCGCTCAAATTTCCTTTTATGGCGGTCTTTGACCATATAAAATTCACATCCTACTATAGGTTTCAAATCTCTTTTTTTTGCCTCTCTGACAAATTGAAATGCACCGAACATATTACCGTGATCCGTTATAGCAGCACCGAGTTGTCCGTCCCGTTTAGCTTTGTCCAACAGATCTCCGATATCAGAAGCTCCATCTAGTAATGAAAACTGAGTGTGGTTGTGCAAGTGAATGAAATCAGGCATCTTCTGATATATTTTTGGTTATTGTAAAAGGATTTCGTTTGTTAAAAATTAATTATGACCGGATTAATATAAACAATTATTATGATATGTAAGTTCCCGAAAAGTTTAAATATATTTCCTTTTTTTATTTCCTTCCGAAATCAGCAGGTATCTCTCCCCAGTATTCGGTTTGCCATTTGATGATAGGATTTTTAATCTCATTTTCCAGAAGCCATTTCTCTCCTCTTCGTAGCAATTCAAAAAGTTCTTTATTTTTCTCCGATTCTTTCAGTTTGGTATTTGCTTTTTTCTTTTTTACCCATGCTATAGCAGTATTAGAGTCGGTGTAAACTGGCATATCCTTCAGTCCTTTTTGTTTTAGCAATGCCAATCCATGGATCAAGGCTAAAAACTCTCCAATATTTACAGTTCCTTCGGGAAATGGTCCCATACGAAATATTTCCTGGTTTGTTTTTGTATAAACACCTCTGTATTCAAGGATGCCGGGATTGCCCGAACAAGCAGCATCTACTGCAATACTGTTTTTTCTTGGTCTTCCTATCAATTTTCTTTGTTTATCCGTAAAAGCTATTTTCCTGGCATCAATATTCTTAAAATCTATATATGCACCTTTATAAGCTTTTTCGGCAGCTTCTTTTGTAGGAAAGGATTTGTATTCAGCACTATCAAACTGAAATATTTGATTTTTGCATTCTTCCCAAGTAGTATAGATACCCGGTTTTCGACCTTTCCATACTACATAATATTTATTTTTCTTTTTAGTCATAACTTATGTTTGTAATGTAAAAATAATAGTTTAATAACAAAATATACGTTGTTTATTCCGGATTATTTTTTTAATCAGGACTCGGTTAATAAATATAATCAAGATCTACCTTTTCTATTCTCTTGATTCCTTTTCTATTCATTATTACTCTATATCTTTTAAATTCAATTCCGTTTTCAGTATAGAATTTTTGAATTATATTTATGTGATAGACTCTGTTTCCCACTCTGGTAATAATTTTTCCTTTTTTCACCAATGAGTATTTTCTTTTCGGATCATCCATTTGAGAAATGAATCTGTATAGATTTATACGGGTTATATCAACCAGGTTATTCAGTCTGCTATCTGATATTTCCTTTCCGAATTTGCCCGGATATAAAGTTATCTTCTTTTTATATTGAATAATTTGTTCTCCATTTAGGTCATAATCCGTCTGCAACAAATTTTCCTTGAATCTATGAATTTTTACTTTAGGACCTAGTTTGTTTAACGGGACAAAAGTAAAATTTTCCTTAATTTTACCTATATTGTTGTTTTTGGCATCTTTTATTTTCACTTTATAATCATAAAACAGAGAATTAGCTCTGCTGATAAACATCATGCCAACCAGAGATTTGATTCTGTCTTTAAACATATATCCGATAACCAATGCTACAAAAAACGGTAGTGTGAAATTACCATAAATCGATTGGTAGTAAAATGCAATAGCTGTGGAAAAGATCATTGCGATTCCTGCCGAAATAGCAAAAACCGATTGTTCGAAAAAAGTTCCGTCTTTTCTGACATCCCTGTTCAAAAACAATACACTCTCTATATATTTTTTTAATTGACTTCTTTTATAAAGAAGTGATTCATCATAAAAATCATCTTCATTATCAATATCATAATCCCGGGCTTTTCTGTATTTTTGTTCTTCCGATATGAATTTGACTATTTCTTGCAGGGATTCGTTGTTGACATTATTGTCCAGGCAATATTGATGAAAATTTATAAGATAATAACTGGTGATGTTGCTAATATATTCGTCCCCCAATTCAAGGATTCTTTTTGGATCCTTATTGATTTTATCATACCTTTTTATTATATTTCTGTAATCGGTGATAACCTTATCAAGCAATTGCAAAAATGCAGGTATATTTTGTTCTTTATGTTTTTTGATATCTGAAATTTTAGCTATCAGAGCTTTGTTCAAAACTGCTCCTAACATTTTTGTTGCTGATTGCAGTTCCAATCTTCTTTGTTTTGTCGCTTTTTTTGAATTCAACTGATAGGCAATAGCATTCAAATTATTCAGCGGACTTGTTGCCAATTCTAGCAGCTCATTTAGTTCGTAATAAGGAGCTTCGTACCGGATATATACTTTTACATCATTATAAAATTTGGCTTGTGTATATGTTTGGCTATTGATATTTAAGCCGTTTGGAACAAAAAGATAAGTGATCGTATCGTATCTTGTCTTTTTCTTTTTGAAAATGTTCTCGTAGATCAGTTTTATTTCAATTGAGAAATTATCGTGTACTTTTATATTGTCTTTGATCATTTAAAAATACTTTTAATTTACAACCGGATATTGACTAATAATATTCAAAGTTTATTGAAATCTACAGCTGTATTTTGCGTAATTTATTTTTATTTTAAAAAAATCTATATTTCCAGCTGTTTTTAATTTCCGGTACAAAAATATTTCACAAAGATACACAAAGATAACACAGAGTGCTTCAAAGAATCTTTATAATTGGGAATTTTATCGGATAATGATAAAAAATACGATAGACTGAAATAATAATTAATACCATATCTTAACTTTTGTTTAACGTTTTTTAATATTTTAATAACTTACTATTTATGATTTTGTGTCGTCATTGCCTTGAAAAGTGATATTATTATCAATTAATTATTAAAAAATATAATTATGAAAAAGTCTATGTATATGTTATTGTTTGGATTGTTTTTATCAGTTATGTCTTTTGCCCAGAACAGCGTTGGTCTATTTACGGGTTTGAATTTTGCCGGAATTAATCAAAACGGTATTTCTACGGGTGAATTTTCAGGATTGAACAATTATACTTTCGGATCAGCAGGAATTATTTACGGTAGAAATCTTGACAAGCATTGGATATTGATGACAGGTGTAAATTTTGCCAGGAGAGGTGCAGAATCATTGTTTGAAAAAGGTATTACTGTTTTTGATAATACTTATGATGTGGGTGCTAAGCTGGTTCATAAAATGGATTATCTTGAAATTCCGGTATTGTTTCTTTACAAATTCAATTCGGCAAAGAATAGCTTTACACCTTATGTTTTTGCCGGGCCTCAATTTTCTTATGAATCATCTTATAAGATAGATGTTAAGGCTCATTTACTTATTGATTTTAATATTTTGCGTTATGATGTAGATCTGTCTAACAATATTTTCAATCGCTATGATTTGTCGGCAGTAGCAGGAGCGGGAATGTCATTTCCGGTGAAAAACGGTGTTGTCAATTTGGATGCGAGATATATTTACGGTATTTCGGATATCCTGGATAATCCGTTATTGGATCTGAATCTAAAACACAGAAATATCAGAATCGGTATTTCTTATATGTATGAACTATGATATAAAATCAATATAATTTGATATAAAATATAAGATTGAGAAAAAATGCCATCAGGTTATCCGGATGGCATTTTTTTATTCTGTAATCATGGTAATACTTTATTACCTTGCAAATGCAGTAGCGCGTTTTTCTCTGATAACAGTTACTTTTACTTGTCCGGGATATTGCATATCATCTTGGATCTTTTGAGAGATTTTAAATGACAATTCTTCTACATAATTATCATCTACTTTTTCGCTTTCGACTATTACTCTCAATTCCCTGCCTGCTTGCATAGCATAAGCTTTTTGCACACCTTCGTAAGAGATAGCGAGGTCTTCCATTTCCTTGATACGTTTCAGATAGCTTTCGAGAATTTCCCTTCTTGCTCCCGGTCTTGCTCCTGATACGGCATCGCAGGCTTGTATGATAGGCGAAATTATATTGTTCATTTCTATTTCATCATGGTGAGCACCGATTGCATTTATGATAACCGGATGTTCATTGTACTTCTCTGCCAATTTCATTCCGTGCAGGGCATGTGACAATTCGGATTCTTCTTCGACAACTTTGCCGATATCATGAAGTAGTCCAGCTCTTTTTGCCATTTTTATCTGCTTAGGTGTCATGCCGAGTTCGGCAGCCATCATAGCGCTCAATTTTGCTGTTTCTATTGAGTGCTTCAATAGATTTTGACCGTAGGAAGATCTGAATCTCATTCTACCTATCATTTTTACCAGGTATGGATTAAGTCCGTGGATATCGAGATCGATTATAGTTCTTTCACCGATTTCAACTATTCTTTCATCCAGTTCTTTTTTGACTTTTGCTACTACTTCTTCTATTCTGGCAGGATGCATTCTTCCGTCAGCGACAAGTCTTTTCAGTGAAAGTCTTGCTACTTCTCTTCTTATAGGGTCAAAACTTGATATCACTATTACTTCAGGAGTATCATCAACTACGATTTCAGCACCTGTAGCAGCTTCGAGAGCACGTATATTCCTTCCTTCACGTCCGATTATTTGTCCTTTTATATCATCGGAATCCAGATTGAACACAGAGACAGTATTTTCGATTGTATATTCGGCAACCATTCTTTGAATAGTTTGAATAACTATCTTTTTCGCTTGCTTGTTGGCGCTTTGTTTAGCATTTAGAATAATGTCTTTTTCCAGTGAAAGAGCATCTGTTCTGGCTTTGGCTTTTACAGCTTCGAGCAATTGTTCTTTAGCTTCCGCTTCACTCAATTTTGCTATATTTTCCAATTCGTCAATAATCCTTTCATTTGCTTCTTCCAGTTCTTTTCTTTTCTTTCCTACTATCTTTAATTGTTTATCAAGGTTTTCTCTTACTGCCCTGATCTCTACTTTTTCACTATCAAAGGACTCTTTTTCATGTAAAAATTCTTTGATACTCATTTCAAGTTCTCTCTCCTTATTCAAAATCTCCATTTCCCTCTCTTTAATTTCAATAAGTTGATCTGCTTTTTTCTTTTCAAATTCAGATCTTAACCTGTTGAATTTGTCTTTTGCCTCTTGTATTTTTCTTTGCTTTATCTGTTCGTGTTTGTTTTCAGCAGTGGACAATATTTTATCTGCTTTATTGGTAGCATTGTCCAAAGTCCTCTGAGCTGAAATTTTAGCTTCTTGCAAAGTAAGGTCGGCCTTACGGTTTGCATCTTCTATTTTAGTAGCATTCATTCTTTTGAACAATATCGACATGATAATATATCCGATCAATGCTCCTATAACTAAACCTATAATTAAGCCTGTTCCTATTTCCATAATTTCAAATTTATAATATTAATAAATATAAAAACGCAAAAACTATTTTTTTGCATTTCAGAATGCCGGAAAATTCCGGGAAAAATGTAGGAAAGGAATTAAAGAGTTGTTTATTTTAAGATATCCTCTATCTCTATTAATTTCGAAATGAGCTTTTCTTTTTCACCGCTGTTTTTTGCCTGATGCAATTTAAATGAACAATCAAATAAAATCAAATTTATTATATCAAGAATATTATTTGTATTGTAATTCCTGACATATTCATTAATCTTACGGTTTATATCTTGTTCTATCCTGCGAATGACTTCTTCTTCTCCTTCTTCTATCTTTACAGGATAATATCTCCCTGCAATATTTATTTTTATCTTTTGTGTAGCCATTCTTTATCAGCTCAATATTTTTATCAAATCTTCTATTTCGTTAATATAAGTTGTCAACTCCTCTTCAATTTTTTCTTTCTCTACAAATTTATTTTTATTTTCGATTCTTTTATTTTCGAGTTTTCCTTTTGAGAACTCGATTTCCTGTTCAAGGGATTGAATCTTTTTAGTAAGAATTTCATTTTCTTTTTTCAAATTTTCATATGAATTTAGAAGAATAAAAACCTTGTTTTTTATTTCCTCTATTTTAGAAAATACTTCTTGCATGCTCAAAATTACAAAATTTTATTAACACTTACTATATAAAACCCTATTCAATTTTATTTGAATATTATTTTTATATTTTCGTTTTTTTTCATAAATGTGCTATTTGAATTTATAAATATCACATATTCAATGTATTGAAAAAGAAAAAAATTAATTTATTATCTGAACTCAAATAAACTTATTCTTTTTCTTTTTTATTATTTTCATTGTTTTTATTCAAATCCGTATCCTTTTTGTGAAACTCTTCTTCAGATGGAATTAATGATTCATCCGGGAAAGGTCTCTTGCCTATCAGTCTTTCAACATCGGATTTGGTCAATACTTCTTTTTCTAATAACGTTTCTGCCAAACTGGTCAATTCCTTTCTCTTTTCCTTTAATAGTTTCTGTGCTCTATCGTATTGCTCCTGAATAATACTTCTGACTTTTTCGTCTATTAATGCACCTGTGGTTTCACTATATGGTTTAACAAAACTATCTTTTGACATACCGTAAAATGAAACATTGCCAACAGTGTCATCCATTCCGTAAACAGTTATCATATTATATGCCAATTGTGTAGCTCTGTCAAGGTCATTTTGAGCTCCGGTGGATATTTTATCAAACACAACTTTTTCAGCAGCTCTTCCTCCTAATGTCATTGCCATTCTGTCAAGCAGTTGGTCTTTTTTAACAATATATTCTTCTTTTGGCAGATACTGAGCATAACCAAGCGCTCCCATTCCCCTGGGTATAATTGTAACCTTTACTAACGGGGAAGCATTTTCGAGGAACCATCCGCAAATGGCATGTCCCGCTTCATGATAAGCAATTGTTTTCTTTTCTTTAGGCGGAATGAATTTATTCCTTTTTTCCAATCCTCCTATTACTCTGTCTAATGCGTAATTGAAATCTTCCATTTCAACGCATTTTTTGCTTTGTCTCGCTGCTACCAGTGCTGCTTCGTTGCAGACATTTGCTATATCGGCACCGGCAAATCCCGGAGTCATCTCAGCAAGATATTTTGTATCTAATCCCTTGCAAGTTTTGATGTCTTTGAGATGAACTAAAAATATCTCTTCTCTTTCTTTGAGATCAGGCAGGTCAATTCCTATCTGTCTGTCGAATCTTCCCGGTCTCAATAAAGCATGATCCAATACATCCGGTCTGTTTGTCGCTGCCATAAGTATTACACCCGCATCGGTTTTGAAACCATCCATCTCTACCAACAACTGGTTTAAGGTATTTTCTCTTTCATCATTTCCTCCGGGCATGGATCCTTTGGCTCTTGATCTTCCGATGGCATCTATCTCATCAATAAATACGATACAAGGAGCTTTTTCTCTTGCCTGCTTGAAGAGATCACGCACTCTGGATGCTCCGACTCCTACAAACATCTCTACAAAATCCGAACCGGAAATGGAAAAGAAAGGAACTTCGGCTTCTCCGGCAACCGCTTTTGCCAGCAATGTTTTACCTGTTCCGGGAGGGCCTACCAGGAGAACTCCTTTAGGTATTTTTCCGCCGAGTTTAGTGTATTTTTTAGGATTTTTTAGAAAGTCAACCACTTCCATTACCTCTTGTTTGGCTTCTTTCAATCCTGCAACATCTTTGAAGGTTACATTGACCTTGGCATTTTTATCAAAAAGAGCAGCCTTTGATTTTCCAATACTGAAAATTTGGGCACCCGGTCCTCCTCCGGCTCCCATTCTACGCATTAAGAATATCCATAAGGCAATCAAAATAACAATAGGTAACAGCCAATTTAAAACAGGACCTATCCAATCCTGTTTGGTTTTGAGAATCGGATCTATATTGTATCCTTCATTTTTGAGTTTCATCATCTGCTCATCAAATGTACGCATATCACCGATTTCAAAAGTGAAATCAGGTCCGGGAATTTCACTTTTTTTGTCTTTTAATTCCTTATATTTGTCTTTGCTTTCTTTTTTGATATATACATTTGCAACAGATTTATTTATCACTTCAACTTTTTCGACATCATTTTGGCGTACCATATCGATGAATTTGAAGAAACTGGTATCGACAGCCGTATTAGCCGGATTAATAAATAGATTCAAGGCAATTATCCCAAGAATTATCATTCCGTAGATCCAAAATGAATTTGAATTTCCTTTCTTCTTTTCATTTGGATTTATTTTTGGGACTTTCTTGTTCTTATTTTGAATATTATTATTTTCTTTATTTTTGTTCATTCAATTACAATTTGTTGATAAATTAAATTTCAGGAATCTCTTCTTTTACAGCATCATTCCACAGAGATTCTAAATTATAAAATTCTCTTGTCTCCGGATAAAAAACATGGACGACAGTAGTGAAATAATCGATTAATAGCCATGTGGAATTGTTTTTCCCTTCATAACTAATAGGAAGAGTCGCCATTTCCTGTTTCATCCTTTTGTGTATATTGCCGGCAATCGAAGCCACTTGTACAGTTGAATCTCCTTCACAAATAATAAAGAAATCAGCAGGAGCACCTGAAATTTCCCTCATATCCAACTTGACAATATTTTTTCCTTTTATATCCTTAATACTATCTATGATCAATTCATTCATAGATTCCGTACTATAGTTTTTTATTTCAATTGATTTGTTTTTATTCAAATTTCCAGTATTTTTATAATTTTATGCAAAATTATTCATTTTTTGATTATAAATATAGTAAACTCGTAAATTAATGTATATCATAGGAAGCAAAATAATAGAATTAGATGAAATCAATTCAACAAATGATTTTGCTTCTACATTGTTGTCTAAAGATAAACAACCTGAAGGAACTATTGTTTTGGCAGAATACCAAACAAATGGCAAAGGGCAAGGAAACAAAAAATGGTATAGTTCCAAAGGAAAGAATTTATTGATGTCGGTTATACTATTTCCCGGATTTCTAAACGCATCCAAACAGTTTTATTTGAGTGAGATAATTGCTTTGGGTATTATTAAAACCATAAAAGAATATCTGGATCTGGATTGCAAAATCAAATGGCCTAATGATATTTATTGCAATAATAAAAAGATCGGAGGAATATTGATCCGAAATTCCCTTAAAGGTCAGTTTATTAAAAACTCGATTTTAGGTATAGGTTTGAATGTAAATCAAAAAAACTTTTCAGAGGTTTTGGATAAAGCCGGTTCACTGGCATTGGAATCAGGAAAAGAAGTGGATAAAGATGAATTGTTTTATTATTTAGTGAAAAATCTTGATGAATATTATTTAAGATTGCAAAATAATAATTTTGATAAAATAAAACATGAATTCGTTTCAAATTTATTGGGATATGATTCGATTCGAAAATTTAAAATCAAAAAAGGACAAATACTCGAAGCAAAAATCACAACGGTAAAAGAATCCGGTGAGTTGGTATTGATAAAAGATGATAAATCTTTATCCTTTTCGCACGGCCAGATTGAATTTGCGGATCTTTAAATTGTTATATGCTGGTTTATAACCTTATCGTTTTTTTATTCAACTTTTTTTTATTTACCAAGTTAAAATTGAATTCTCCTTCAAGTTCTATTCCGGTATTGTCTTCGATAATCTTTTTATATTTATCATAAATGGCTTTATCTTGTTTTTTGCCATTGATTTTCAGATATTTTTCATTGAGTTCAAATTTATACTTTTGATCTATATCGTTGATGAAACCATCATTCAAAAGATGCTCGGTTATGATCTCATTTATAGATTTCGGATTGTTTTTATGCTCAGAATGATTGAATCGTGGAACATTTGGTGATTTTTGATCCTTGAAAGGATTGATATCTCTCGGATCATCATTTTTTTTAGGCACCATTTTGTCAAACTTTTCATCCATATCCTTTTTAAACATGTTCATATCGAAATCAAAACCGAATTTTTTCAAAATATCATTATCAAACCCATCTGAAGAAAAACCAAAACTAAAATTTTGTCCCTGACCGAATTGAAATTCCAGTTGTGGAAAAATAGAATCAAATCCAAATGGGTTCTTATTAAAAAAGTTATAATTGAACCGGTTTAAACTGTCTGGATCTATATCAAAATTGTTATTACCGGCGTCCTCTTCTTTTTCAATTACTTTTTTTTCGATTATAGAATCACCTCTCATTTTGATAATGGTTTCCGTTATCTTTTTTTTGCCATTTACAATTTCTATGTGCGTAGTTTTTTTTACCGATATTGTTTCAGGTACTTTGGTAGTATCTTGAATTGAGAAAACATATTGTTGTGGGAGTTCTTGGTCTTGAGTTATATTTGATCTTAATCCAATAGCTGAAACAACGATTATTGCCAATATAAATAAAACTCCAGCTAATAATAATTTTTTTGTTCTCATATCATTTACTTTTTTCATTTTTAAAATTATAAATGTTAACGAAAGATCAATAAAATTATGTTTTAAACTATTATTGCTAACAATTTTTTAACAATTAATAAAATCTGTTTTAGTTTTTATACATTTAAAACAACTAAGATATTTGAATAGTTCCCTGGATTTCAAAAGCGATAAAAAAATGGTCGAACTCATGTTTCAAGGCTTTAGGGGTGAAATTGAATATTGTTACTTGTAACTCATGGAATTCAATCTTAAACAGTGGTATTTGGATAATGTGACTATGAAATAATTATATTTACCGGATAAAAAATAATACTTCCGGTTGAGTTAGATACAGAAGTGTTCAATAAAAAAAACTATACATATAGC
>Ga0256913_10000842_pt1 | contig 15886 bp, 12 predicted proteins | sample Axial_MatmetaG_FD_185970 | JGI IMG/M metagenome (GOLD analysis project Ga0256913, IMG submission 185970) | Deep-sea worm associated microbial mat communities from Axial Seamount, Juan de Fuca Ridge, Pacific Ocean - Axial_Mat | ecosystem: Environmental > Aquatic > Marine > Oceanic > Microbial...
TCACGTATATATACCCCCTATTCGTATAAATGTATCTGTTGACGCGGGTGCTCAAGTTAACAATACCAATCTAGATAATGGCACATCTATTGTACATCTAGCAGCAGGAAAACTGGATAATGATAAGTCATTTAAAAGACTTATTGACCTCGGAGGAAAGCTGAATATTCCCGATAAAAACAAATATTACCCTGTGCATTATGCTGCAAAAGAAAGCAATAACATATCTATTCTAGAATATGTATTGCAGGAAACACCTTCTGAACTCCAGGTTACTTCCCAAGGAAATCTTCCTATTCACATAGCAGCGGAATATAATCCGAACCTAGAAATTATCAAAACCTTATTAGCACATACGAAAGACCCCAACGTGCGTAACAAACAGGGAGTCACTCCACTGATGTTTGCTGCTAAACATCAAGAAGAGCCAATCTTACAATATCTACTAGAACAAAATGCAGATATCAACGAAACTGATGCAGTTGGACATACCGCATTACAGTTTGCTTTGCAGTATAACCCGAATCCTCAAACAATCGAATACCTTATTGAATCTGGAGCTAACCCTGACCTTGCCGATAAAGATGGCAACACCGCTTTGCACTATGCAGCAAAATATCAGGACGATTTTGATATTATTCGATTAGTGTTCTTAGCCAGTAAAAAACGATACGCGAGAAATATTGATAAAAAAAATATATTTGATATTCTTGCTATAAGATTTTCGAAAAACCTTATTTCTAGTCTTGATAAAGCCGGATCTCTACGTTTAGCGGCCTCAAAACCCAAACAAGAAAAAGAAGAGGTAACCTTATTATCAACTCAATCTCCCGAAAAAATAAAAGATACTCATAATACTTCATGGATTAAACTATATTTTCTTTTTGTCCTAAAAAGCAATCCTCAAATTTCTCTTGCTAAAATAACTCAGTTGTTGAACGATGTAGATATCAAGGATCTTGACTTTGAAGGAGTCCCTATTCTCTTTCATGCTATAAAAACATTTGACAGACTAGATATCATAAAACTACTCATACAACATGGTGCGGACGTGAAAAAAAAGAGTTATCTTAGGGAAACCACTCTACATTATGCAGCACGGTACAGTACTCATACAGATATCATACTATATCTATTAAAAGAAGATATTCCCATAGCTGCACAAGATGTACGTGGTAATACCGCATTACATTATGCTGCCAGGTACAACCAGGTCCCCGATATTTATTTAACGCTTATATCAGCAGGGGCTTCTCCATTTCAGAAAAATAATACCGACAAACCGGCATCTCTATTTCTTCGCACTAATTCTGTGTACTGGGGAAAAGATCTACTATGGGCTTCTCCTGAAAAGAAAGATAAGTAAGGATCTTTTACTATATATACACAGGGTTGGCTTGCATTGATAAGATAGGTTACTATTAATAGAATTAATAAAATGTACAAAGAAAATAGAGCCAAATGATACAATATACGCTTCTTGAGAAATTCTTAAAAAAGATACCAAAAGTAGAGCTTCACATCCATATAGAAGCCACAACTTCATTTAAAACATATCAATATCTTAATAAGAAGTACAAAATGAATCCCTCCCTCAGAAGCACTGAAGACTATAGAAAGTTCCTTAACATCTCAAGTCTTTCAGATATGATTAAGAAATTTATTTATCTTCAGGAATTTTTTAAAAAACCAGCTGATTTCTCCTTTATGGTAAAAGATCTTTATCGTTATATGGTAAGAAACAATATTTGTTATGCAGAAGTTTATTTTTCTCCTTCTACTCCTAAACAAACGGGGCATGATGTACATAATATTTATACGGTACTAACTGAAGAAGCTGAGAAAATATTTCGGCGTTCATCTTATGAAATTTATTTTCTCATTGACATATCGCGTACTTTTGGATTTGATAATGCACAACAAAATCTTGATGATTTGATAAACATACTTCCACATTTAAAACATGCGCAAAGAATTATTGGTATAGGCTTAGGCGGTAAAGAATCAGGGAATCCTGCCAAAATATATGCACCACTTTTTGAACGAGCAAGAGCGGAGGGGCTCCACATAGTAGCACATGCAGGAGAGGAAGAAAACTCTCAATCTATTTGGGAAGCAATACATTCCTTGCACGCTGAGCGCATTGGACATGCAACTAGTGCTCAATTTGATGCAAAATTAATAGAATATCTTCAAGAAACTCAAATTCCGTTGGAATTATGCCCTACTAGTAATATCATTACAAAACGGTATGTGCAGTCTTTATCAGAACATCCATTGCGACAGTTCTTAGAAAAAGGTTTGTTTGTAACACTACACACTGATGATCCTTTGCTTTTTGATATCGAGCTTATCGACGAGTATAAAAACGTCTTTTATGCTATGGATGTTTCTATGAACAAAATTATACAAATAATTAAGAATACCGTAAATGCAAGTTTTCTTTCTCAAGAACAAAAAAATAAATTATTAGATAATTGTAATAAAGTGATAAAAAAGTACTTTCCTGCATACCTTTCACAATAGTCTAAAATGTTTTACTATTCTCATAACAATTATATGTAGTTTTGCATTCGTGCCAGCATATAGAACAATTTCTTTTGTCTCATAAGTACGGTATATGTACCCTGTTCTATCAATTGTCCTTTATGCAATACCAAGATATTATCTGCATGCTTAATTGTAGAAAGCCTATGTGCAATAATAATTGCAGTTCTTCCAGAACACAATACCGAAAGAGCTGATTGAATAATTTGTTCTGTTTCTGTGTCAATGCTTGCCGTTGCTTCATCCAGAATAATAACACGAGGATCATGTGCAATAATACGAGCAAATGTAATAAGCTGTCGTTGCCCTGTGGATATATTATTGGCATCTTCACCTAAAATGCTATGGTATCCTCGAGGCAAAGATAGAATAAATGGATGAATCCCCAATTTCTTTGCAGCCGACTGAGCTATGCTTCTTTTACCTAAGCATATATTTTCTTCAACTGTGTCCTGGAAAAGAAAAACATCTTGAGGAAGAAGTTGCACATTACCACGTAGTTGCCACAAGGGAACAGATTTAATATCCATTCCGTCCAAAAGGATACGGCCTGAATGAGCATCCCACAAACGAGTAAGCAAATTAACAATCGTACTTTTACCTGCTCCCGTATATCCAACAATTGCAATTGTCTGTCCAGCCTTAATATGTACCGAAAATTCTCGTAATACCATCTCCCGACCATAGGAAAAACTTACATTCTCAAAAACAATTGATCCTTTTATGGGAATAGGCAGGTTGTTTTTCCCTACATCGGTCACTTTTTCATTATGATCAAGGAAAGAGAACACTTTTTCTCCTCCAGCCATCGCATTTTGCAAAGATACAATACCTTCAGAAATAGACATAACCTGTTGATAAAAGGTATCAACAAGACTGATATATGCAATAAGCACTCCCAAACTTATTTTATATCGTAGTAAAAATAGAGCCCCACTATACAAAATAATAGCAACAGAGATAGCATAAAACAAATCTATCATAGGTCGAAAAATAGCATACACATACACCTGTGCAATATTTGCTTCCATAAGTCTATTGTTATCTTTCTGAAATATACCACGTGTTTTCTTTTCTTGTGAGAATAACTGTACGATACTTATACCAGAAAGATATTCTGACAACATAATATTAATTTTTGCAACAGATTCCCGAACCCATCGAAATGCATTTCGCACTTTCATACGCGATAAAACCGTAATAACTAAAATAGGTACCAATGTTATTACTGTAACAAATCCCAAACGATAACTAAGAAAAAAAATGACTACAATAACAGTTCCCATAATAGCAAGATTTTTCAAAAGACTTGGTAGCACGCGAACAAACAGTTCATTAACAGTTTCTACATCGTTAGTTACATGAGTAACTATCTTTCCCACAGGTTGTAAAGAAAAAAACTTCATTGATTGTGCCAACATATGCTTAAAAACTGTTATACGCAAATCTTTCATAATACCCTGCCCCAACAATGCAAGTACATACACCTGTACGAGAGAAAATATAAACAAAGCTATGTTCACCATCAGAAAATAGAAACTATTCTTTTTCAGGCCCTCTACGTCATATGTCCGAATTTGTTTGCGATCTGTATAAGAAATTTCCTTTATAACAGCAAGAGGCAATACTGCATAACGTCCTTCCTTTTTTAATCCTGCTATTGGATACGTGGGAACCTGTGTAGAAGGAAAAACATAATAATACCCTTTACTCATCCGATTATCTTCTCTTAGTTTTCGACGCCTTTTCTGCGAAAGTCCTTTTAATGCAATATCTCGTACATAAACAAAACCCTGAATATGTGGCAAGTCTTCTTCATCACGTACTATATCTTCTTCAGTAAGCACTCCGCTTGGAAAACGTATATAACGAACTAAAAGATTATGATCAACTGCCTGTCGGACGAACAATGGCATTGCAACTTCTGCTGCTGCAGATAGCAAAAGCACCACAAGAAACAAAAGGACATAATAAATGTAAGATCGTAAATAGGCTCCTAATCGCCTGAAAATCTCAAATGCACTATACTTATTCATGGTAATCGTTTATCATATGTTGTAATGTATATATTTTCTGAAAAAGTCCTTCTTGATGCAGTAAAACATGTGGAGTTCCTACTTGTATTATCTTTCCTTCTTCCAGTACATATATGACGTCTGATCGCATCAACGCCGCAATACGATGAGATACGATAATATTGGTCTTATCTTTTCTTAGATGTAATATTTTGGAAAGAATACGTTCCTCAGATTCGACATCCACAGCCGACAGTGCATCATCGAGTATTAAAATATCAGCATCAGCCAGCAAAGCTCGTGCTATCGCTATTCTCTGTTGTTGCCCTCCAGAAAGATTTACTCCTCTTTCGCCTACAAGTGTGTTAAATCCTTTCGGTAAATGTTGAATATCTGATAAAATTGATGCAATATCTGCTACCCTTTGCACCTGTTTTTGGTTACAAGAGACACGTGCAAAAGTAATATTTTCCCTGATACTTGCAGAAAATAAATAAGTATCCTGCGGAACATAAGAAAAAAACTTGCGAAGAGCTGAAATGCGATACATATCTACTCCCTTATCGCCTAAAAAGACAGCTCCAGATGGAGGATCAAGCATACGAGAAAAACATTTTATCAAGGTAGTTTTTCCTGAAGCTGTTCTACCCAATATTCCTACTGTATTTCCCCATGGGATTCGCATGTTAATATGAGACAATACTGCCTTATCACTAGAAGGATAGTAATACGATAAATCTTTAATCACTATATCTTTAGTTGCCGCATATACACACGATCCCTCTTTTAGAGTGGCCTCTTTATTAATAAGGTTATTGATGCGTACAAGAGAAGCTGATGCACGTGAGAATATGTTAACAGTAAATCCTGCCCCCATCATTGGCCATACCAACATACCAAGATACGCAATAGTGGCTATAAATTCACCAGTACTTAAGTTTCCATTAATTACGGCAGTACCTCCAGCATACAGAAGAATAAAAATTGCGATCCCTTCAATAAGTGTGATAAGAGGAAAAAGCATTCCCCAAGAACGAACATAAAGTAAATTTTTCCGTTGATACTGTAAGTTTACCTTCATAAAACGCTGAAGAAAATAGGATTCCTTCACCATCGATTTTATCACTTTTATTCCTGTAACTGCTTCTCGGCCAGTTTCAGTAAGATGAGAAAAACTCTTTTGTACTTGATAAAAGGAACGCTTCATATACTTACCCAACCACAACATAATCACGATAATAACGGGGAACGGCATAACGATATACATGGCTAACCTTGGATGCTGAGAAAAGAGAATAATAAAAATAGCGGTGCTGAGAAATAGTCCATCAACAAATGAAACAAGTCCCCACCCACATGCCTGTTTTACCGCATCCAAATCATTAGTTATATGAGCCATGAGATCACCGGTACGGAATTCATCATAAAAGTGCGAAGAAAATGTAAGCAACCGGGAAAAAAGGACATCTCGTAAATCTCGTTCTACCCGCTGAGCCGAACCCTGTATAAGAAATCGCCAAACAAAACGACATGCTGCTATGAACAATGCCAATCCTACTAGCAATATTACTTTCCCTATAATATCCTGTAATAAAAAATCACCGGTTCCCAATAAATCGACTGATACACGCAGCATTTGTGGAATGAATAGTTGCCCCGCACTGGTGCATACCAAGAAAAATATTCCAAATAGATATCGCCACTTATAACGACGAATAGCAGTAAAGAGTACATGAAAATTTCTCCATATCCTCTTTCGCGTTCTCGTTGAACAATTCTTCCTCATTCACATTTCTTTTTCTCTGAAAAAACTACTGTGTTTCACATATATCATCAAGTATCAATATAACTGGAAAATGATCAGACGCTCTACTTTCTTTCCAAGGGAAAAAATCTTTTATGCACCATTCTCTAAATACACTCTTCGATAAAAGAAATCCATCTATTGCCTGAGGCGATCCTCGGAAATAGTAACTTCCTTCTTCACGAAGGGTGTACCAAGGACTCACAACCTCATCTTGTTGTATTACGTGTTGTGGAGGTACTGTTCGGATAATACCGTCTTCCGCATCGGTAAGTGCTGCAGGATACGTATGCAAGGATGACTCCCACGGCTCTTCATTAAAATCCCCTCCCGCAATAACTATTCCTTTTTGTTGTAGCTCATTCATTAGATTCCTCAATAATTTAGCTGTTCGTATTCTAAACGTTTCCGTATAAGCAGCTGCTCCCCGCTTAGATTTCCAATGATTAATAAGAAGAAATAAATCTTGATTACGTACTCTAATTCGTACTTCTAAAATATGCCGAATCGGGATATGCAAACTATATACATGATGCGCACGAAAATCTTTTATTGGATATTTAGACAATAAAGCTACTTCAGTAGCGGTGCGAGGATTATCACTTGTTATACGCCATCTATACCACTTTAAATCCTGCTGCAAGTCTCGAACTACTCGATCATTTTCAACTTCTTGCAAGAGAATAAAATCAGGAACCGGTCTGACCTCTTTTAAGAGCATTACCACACGCTTCTTTTTTTGCTGGTAATCATGTAAAGACCAAGGATCGGGAGAAATAAACTCTCGGTACTCACTTCCATCGTATTCCGCATCAAAAAGATTTTCTACATTATAGGTCATAAAAACAAGAGGCTTGGCAAAAGCAACACAGGCTGAAAGAAAAAAGATTATTTTTAATAAGGTATGCAGTTTCGTAAACTGATATATCATTCGCAAACAAATTCAGATCGTTTTAGTATGATTTTATGCACGAGTCCGTATTCTTTTGCCTCTTGAGCTAGCATCCAATAGTCCCGATCCGTATCCTTTTCTATTTTCTTAATACTATGCTCCGTTTCTTGCGCAATAATAGTATTTATACGTTGTTTTGTTTTCTCAATCTCTTTGTAATGAATTTCGATATCACTGGCAACACCTCGCCATCCTGAGAGTGGCTGATGAATTAAATAATGCGCATTTGGCAACGAAAATCGTCTTGATTTAGGTGCTGCTAAAAGAATCAATGCTGCAGCGCTAGCTACCAAGCCTGTTCCCAAAATATACACTTTAGGGGTAATAAAACGAAGCATATCAAAGATTGCAAATCCTGCATCTACATCACCTCCAGGAGAATCAATAAATACTTTCACAGGATCATCTGCTTCCGCTTCAAGTAATAAAAGTTGTCGAATAACTTGTTCAGCTAATCGTCTGTTGATTTCTCCCGACACTAAAATAGAACGTGTATGTAAAAACTTCTCTGAAAGTCCCTGTTGCTCCTCTTGTTCCTCTTCATTCTCTTGATCTTCACTCCATAAATATTGCATACTTCACCTTATAGGAAAATGAAAATAAAAGAAAGAACCCATGCGGGAAAAGTTACAATTATTGGTAGGCCCTCGGTGGGAAAATCAACATTAGTAAATAATATTTGCAACGCACCAGTGTCTATTATCTCAGACAGCCCTCAGACAACTAGGAATCAAATTAAAGGAATTTATACTACATTGCAAGGACAAATTGTGTTTCTCGACACCCCTGGCATATATGGATCGCAAAAACGGTTTAACAAACACCTAATGGCCTTAGTAAGAAAGGCACTTACATCTTGTCATCTGATTCTTTATCTTATTGATAGTACCAGACCTCCTGGAGATGAAGAAAAAAGTGTCGCTACGTTCATACAGAATACTTCGTTACCTTATATTCTTGTATTAAATAAGATTGATCATACTGCCAGTAATATGGATTTCTACCACGAATTTCTTACTGGATTAAGAAAGCCATATGCTCAACACTATATTTCTGCGTTAAAGAAAATAGGTTTACAAGCATTAATTGATAATATTCTTAATGTTTTACCTGAATCGGAACTTCTCTATCCCAAAGATGTGTACACCGATCAAACAATGGAATTCAAAATAGCAGAAATAGTACGCGCAAGTGCACTTCGTTTTCTTCGAAAAGAATTACCATATGCCTTTTTCACTTATTGTACTAATGTTTTACACCCGAATAAAGATCATCCTATACCCATAGTATGGGTAACTATCTATGTTGAGCAAGAAAGCCAAAAAGGAATACTAGTAGGAAAACGAGGATCGATGATCCAGAAAATCCGATGTGAGAGCGAAAGCCAATTAAAAAAGATCTTTCCTTATCCCATCCAACTTCATTTACGAGTCAAGAAAAAACCAAATTGGAAAAAAAACGATATGCTACTCAAAAAAATTATTTACTAACAATATTTCCATTAGGGAAAATAATAAATTTTTGCGACGGAATGACAAAAATACCATGATCTACCACTCCTGGAATACTATGAAGCATACGAGAAAGTTCTGGTGGATCTTCAATGCCAGCAAAGCGAACATCAATAATAACATTACCCTGCTCAGTAATAACAGGCCCTAACTTTTTTTGGGCAGCTCGGAGAATTGGATTGCCACCGAGCATGTTTAGTCTCCGTATAATAAGACGGTATGCGGAAGGAATAACTTCAACAGGTACTGATGTTCTGTTTCCTAACACATCAACTAATTTTGAACTATCAGCAATAACAATAAATTGCTTGCTATGCTCGGCAATAATCTTTTCCATTACATGAGCACCGCCACCTCCTTTAATCAAATACCCCTGGGTATCAATTTCATCTGCACCATCGATAACCACGTCAAAGGGTTCAATAAAACCTGGATAATCCAAAGGATAGACAGGAAGTTTTTCTTCATAGCATGCTGCTAAGGTCTCTAAACTTGATGCTGCTACTTTAAGGTTTTTGAGTGTACCTTTCCGCAACAATCGAGCTAAACTGGCAACACAATAAAGAGCGGTACTTCCACTGCCTAATCCTATACGGTATTCACTCTTGACCGTATGTACTACCGCATATTCTGCTACTTTCTTCTTCACATTCATTTTTTCAATATTTCTCGAAAAAGAGCAAGTACATCATCTTTTCCCAAGAAACTAAGAAAAGGGATAAGACGAGGTCCTACCTGTTTCCCTATAAGAATTTGATAGCATGCCTCATACAATTGGCGAGGAATTATATGAACACAATCTATTGTTGTTTGGAAACAAGTTTTAAGAAATGATTCCTCAAAATCTACTACACTATCAGTAAACATTTTTGTGAGCGTTTCTATTGCCTTTTGCTGCACATCGTCTAAGCAAGGAAATGGCTCATTATGGGTCCGTAATGCAAATCGAAAAGTTTCTGGTGCATAGTTTCGAACCCACTCCCACGCACCCCGTGCACGATTGTACATAACTTGAGTATGAAGTTTTGGATCAATTAACTTGCTCAGTGCAGCATCGAGATTACCTTGAGTGATTTGTACCACACTACAAAGATGACGAAAAGGTATCTGTAAGGGTATTTGAGAAGGAATTGGTCCTACCTGCGCAAGTTCATAGATTCTTTGTTCTTTCTCCCTGCGCTGCTGTGTGGCACTTTGCTTACCAAAAGTAATACGCTCACAACGATCATAATCTTCATAATTCTTAATAACATCGAGATCAAATGAAACAAAAAACTCACTATTGGGTCTCGTCCTTGCAAAGAGATATCGAATCAGCTCTGGTTGATATACTCCCATCACTTCGTCCAACGCTATGACATTTCCTTGTGATGACGACATCTTTCCGCCCTTTCCCTTTATTCCCACAAAATCATATTGAAAGGTAACTGGAACATCAGTATGAAAAATATCCTTTACTAGTATTTGTGCAGTGCTGAAGCTCCCTCCATCACTATGATGATCTTTCCCTGCTGGCTCAAAATCAATTTTTTCACAAGCCCACCGCATAGGCCAATCCACCCGCCATACCAACTTTATTCGCCCTGTCTTACGAATATCAATAGTATCCATTTTTTGCGTCTCATTACACATATAGCTTAATTGCCATAACCCATCCCACTTCTTGATTGTTGTAGTATCCTTTTCTGTAAAAGCACTGTATACAATAATTGGCCACCAGTCTTTTCCCAGTTCTTGAAGGCGAAATGTGTTGAGTATTTTCCGTATTTCATCTCGTTTCTCCAATACTAACTTAATATACTCTGCATAGTAAGAACTTTGATAACGTTTTGACTGATGAATATATTCTGGATCTATTCCCAGAACAGGCAAACAGCGCTCTAAACGGCGCTCCTGATACAGCGCATATGAAATATCACTACAATCAGGAGCAGGTATATGATCTAGAGGATACCTCAGATATTTTTTATAAACAGATGGTACTGACGTAGGTATTTTCCTAAACACATCATAATCATCCCAAAAATACAGAAATCGTACTGAGCATCCCAAATCTTTTAACGCACGTACCACCATATTTACCGAAATAATCTCACGGAAATTGCCAAAATGGATGATTCCTGAAGGCGTTATACCAGATGCGCAGATATATACAGACTTTTTTCTCCTTGCTATCTCATGTGCTGTTTTATCTGCCCAATGCATACAAAAGTATAACACGACTGAGAAAAAAGGATAAGAAGTTCAATAATATAATAAGTTCACTATTGACAAAATATATAATATATTAATAATATTAATTACCATTGGTTTGAATACTGTAATGGTGAGGAGTTGTAATGTATGGTCATAAGATTTGCAAAGAAATAAAAAAAATATGGGTAATTGTGGGGTTGCTATTCTTATCGTGCGAAAATTCAGATCCATTCACTTTATTAGATAATACTCTTACATCTGAGAGTGATTCGAACAAGCAATTACCTGGAATCAAAAGATTTGGAGGAAACAATATTTTACCCTCTCTCCCCACAATTGCTCCCGATATTCCTATCCCACACACTGGTAGATGGACAGCACCAGATGGGACATCATATATTATTATTGCAGCTGATGCTGATTTTGAGAAAATCAATGAGAATCCTTCGGATAATTACATCTTATGGAATGATATAGACTTCTCAGATTCTTTTACCCCTCTTAGCAGTGATCGCGTATTTTCAGGAGTACTAGAGGGAAATGGGAAAAAAATAGCAGGACTTTCTATACTCCTGGATAATAACGATGATGTAGGATTGTTTAAAAAGATAGGAGATGGCGGCATCGTCCGTAATCTCATATTTGAATACACCGATGTACAAGGGAAAAACTATGTGGGAATACTTGCAGGTCGAAATGAGGGAATAATACATCACATTATTCTCCAAGACTCTAATAATGTGACAGGTATATCCTTTGTTGGAGGTCTTGTAGGTTATAATAATGGGTTTCTTGAGAAAAGTTTTTCAAATAGTTCAGTAAACGGTAGCGGAAATACGATAGGAGGAGTTGCTGGGTGGAACCGTCCCTCTAGCAGTATTGATCAATGTTACTATAGTGGGACAGTACAAGGAAGTGATGATGTGGGTGGACTTGTAGGTTGGAATGAAGGAAGAATTCAGAATTGCTACTCACTGGGAAATACAATAGGACATAACAATACGGGCGGGTTGATTGGGTGGAATGCGGGATTTGTTACCAATAGTTTTGCGCTGGGAGATGTGAAAGGTTATAAGGGAAAAACAGGTGTAGTAGTTGGATTTACTACGTCCTCACTTCAAGGCGCATATTTCACTACAAGTAACACAGCTTCCTTGCCTGGCGTAGGAAGAACTGAAGTCGATCCCCGAACCGTTATATCAGTGACCTCATACAATAAAAATGATCTAAGTCGCTCAGACAAGCTTTTTGGATGGGATTTCACAAGTATATGGTATTGGAGGGGGGCAGGATTATGGCCTAATCTACAATGGCAACATAAATAGATTGTTTAAAAGAAAGTATACAAGTAAAGTTGATAGAGAAATATAAACTGCCGATAACTAGGGCATGAGAGTACTCTACTTATACTTTATTACTTTTGTGTTAGGAAATGCATTTGCTACAGAAAAACCTCCGGAAATATCAATTATTCCAGTCTCAACGCAACAAAAAATAACTACGCAAAGATTTCATGTACCATCAATTATACATGCCAACTCAGATCATAAGACTGAAGGATTTGCCTCTTGGTACGGAGGAAAATTTCAAGGAAGAAAAACAGCTAACGGAGAAATATTTGATACGAATCTTCCCACTGCAGCTCATAAAACACTTCCGTTTGGAACTATGGTATTAGTTACCAATTTACATAATGGTAAGCATACAAAAGTAAGAATAAATGACCGAGGACCATTTGTAGAAAATAGAATTATAGATCTTTCTAGAAAAGCTGCAACTGATTTAGGCATGTTGCAACGCGGAGTTGCGAGAGTTCGTCTCAACATCCTCTCCTTTCCCAATACATCAGAATTTTATAATATCCAGATTTCTTCTTTTTCTAATATGGATAATGCAGAATCTTTAGTAAAAGAGTTATCCAAGAATGGGGTTCCAGTAAAAATTCTCAGTGTACAGAACAACAATATCCACAGAGTCGTATGGCCACATGTGCAGAAATCTGGACTCAAGCAAGCAAGAAAGCTTCTATCGAGGATCGGTTATAGTTCGGTATTAATACAGTCAGAAGCTCTTCCTTGATTTCTTTTTTACAGTATACTAATCTAGTATAAAGGGCCTATAGCTCAGTTGGTTAGAGCAACGGACTCATAATCCGTGGGTCCCAGGTTCAAGTCCTGGTGGGCCCAGTTCTTTCAACGCCTTTTTTATTTTTTGTGCAACCTCCGCAACAGTACATTGCGAAGTTTGCACATGTAGTGTTGCCTTCTGATAATAAGAACGCCGCTCCTTATACAATACAGCAATCTCTTCTTTCTGCTTATTTCGGAATAAAGGACGTTTTTTTCTTTCTTTGTCACTTATTCTTGCGTATAGCTCATCAAAATGAACATCTAGAAACACAATGGTTCCCGTATTCCTCATACACTCCCAATTTTTATCCAGAAGAACTACTCCTCCACCTGTAGCTACGACATAACTTCTTTTCATTGAAATCTCTTGTAAGGCATTGTGCTCATGTTTCCTAAAATATTGTTCGCCAAACTTTCTAAATATTACAGTCACGTCGCACCCTATTTGTAATTCAATGTATCTGTCCAGATCAACAAAAGAATACTTCAATACATGCGCCAATAAAGCCCCTGTTGTTGTTTTTCCACTACCTGCAAATCCAATAAGGTAGATGTTATTTATTACTTGCCTGTTGTATAAATTCAAATATTCTCTCTATCAAGTTGTATACAATGTCTCCAATGTTTGGAAAAAATCAGGGTATGTTTTACGACAACATATATGATTATCAATGGTAATACCAGGGTAACGCAATCCTAAAAGCGCAAATGCCATTGCGATACGATGATCGTTATGACTATTTACAAGTGATCCCTGAAGAGATGCCGGAAATACAAGAATACCATCTTCAGTCTCTTGAACATTTCCTCCCAAATTGCGCAACTCGGTAATGCATGCTTGTACTCTATTTGATTCTTGAAATGCAATATGTTTAACATTCGAAATCTCAACTGGCGCATCTGCCATACTTGCAAGTACTGCAAGAGTGATTACTTGATCAGAATATTCGTTCATATTAATACGAAATCCTCCTCGTAACACGTCTGTATGCCGGGACACCCACATCCCCTTCGAGGTTTCTTTTACCTGACACCCCATTTTCTGTAATATCTTCAGAAATTGAATATCTCCTTGTATGGTGTTCCAAAAAATATCCTTTACCAAGATACTTCCTCCTACAGTTGCCGGCACTGAGAAAAAATAACACGCACTAGAAACATCAGGTTCAACATAAAAATTAATAGGTTGCAACATTTGTCTAGCTGGAATACGAAATTTATGATATTCATTGTGCTGAACAATAATACCAAATGCACGTAAAATATGTATTGTAATATCTATATATGGTTTAGCAACTACATCTCCCATAACAGTGATTTCCATTTCTCTCTCTTGGACTGCTGCAGCCATAAGCAAAGCACTTAGGAATTGACTACTTCGTTCACAACTTAAAGAAAGATGTATTATTGTTTCTTTTGGATCCTTTACAGGAACAATCATGGTAAAAGGTAAACATGAACTCTTTTCAGCATATTTAAACACAACCCCCAATTGTTTTAAAGCATTAATCAATTCTACCATAGGACGAGCCTTCATTTGGGAAGATGCATCCAAATAATAGGTTCCTGGAATCATAGCAAGCATTGCAGTAAGAAAACGTGCAGTCGTTCCTGCACTACCCACATAACACTTTTCTTCAGCAAATTGAATATGCTTATTCTTCCCTGTAACAAGTATTTCTTTCCGTACATAATCCTCTGTCACTGATATTCCTAATCCTCGTACACTTTCCACACAATATCGTGTATCTTCACTAAAAAGAGCATTGGAAATACGACTCTGACCAGAAGTGAATGCAGCTAAAAGAATTGCTCGATTGGTGATACTCTTTGATCCTGGAACCTGAACAGTCCCAAAATCTCTACCCCCTTGAAGAGGAATAATTTTGTAACATTGGGACACACCAACACTTTACCTATCCAAAGCTATTAGTACAATATACCCATGAAATCTTTAATTAAAACAATATCTTATTTCCTGTCTCATAATTAAATGATAAAGATAGAGCCATCTACACGACTAACCCTGACAGATTCATATTAAGAGTAATATTTCAGAAATTCGTTCACTTATAAAATAGAACTAATCATAGCTGTCCAAGATAATTTCTGATCATAAAAACAACCCCATTCGACCATAAGAATTATCGCTTAAGTTTTCATCAGGTTTTGGTTTGTTCAACCAGAGCCAGAGATCCTTTCTGAGAAATAGCATCACGGCCATAACTGACATCAAGGTACCGACGGAGCTAGCGCCACTTGTTTGTCCAGAGAGATATTTCACCAGAAGAAATGCGATTAAAGAAATCCATATTTGGGTGAGTACAGCATTTCTGCTGGTCCCAAAAAAACTCTTAATCTTCAGATTCTGTTTTATAGTTTTAAAAAAGATTTCGATCTGTCAGCGATCTTTATAGACTGCCGAAACTGTCTTTGCAGACCACGTTAATTGATTCGTCAGCAGAACGATAGTTTTACCTGTATCAGGATCATAACTTTCAACAATCCTCAGATCACAGAGACAATCTTTTCCAGGTCGTGGACCTTTCATCCTGATAATCCTGTCATAGTGAATGTTTTCATATTGGTCTACAATCTTTTCTTCAAGAATCTCATAAGAGGCATTTTTCTTCATTCGGGTAACAAAATAAATCCCTTCCTTACAATACTTTGCAAATTGCTTGAAGTCGATATAACCCCGGTCGAATACTAAAACATCTCCCTTGTTGACC
>Ga0256913_10000843_pt1 | contig 15880 bp, 13 predicted proteins | sample Axial_MatmetaG_FD_185970 | JGI IMG/M metagenome (GOLD analysis project Ga0256913, IMG submission 185970) | Deep-sea worm associated microbial mat communities from Axial Seamount, Juan de Fuca Ridge, Pacific Ocean - Axial_Mat | ecosystem: Environmental > Aquatic > Marine > Oceanic > Microbial...
TGGCTTTTGATTACGGTCTGTATCAACTGTTGATGTCGGTTACTATCGGGGGAACTCTTATTATTGAGCAGTCGTTTGCTTTCCCCTCTTCAGTGTATAAAGATATTGAGAAGTACAAGCCTACTGTTTTTCCTGCGGTTCCCACCATTTTTGCAATGATGATCGCAATGAATAAAAAGTCGGGGCTGAACTTTCCGTGTATAAAAAAAATCACTAATACTGCAGCAGCCCTTCCTGCAAAGACAATACCTGATCTTAAAAAGGTTTTTCCCGGGGCATTGATTTTTAAAATGTACGGGCTTACAGAATGTAAAAGGGTATGTTACCTGGAGCCTGAGCTTATTGATGAAAAACCGTCATCCGTAGGTAAGGCCATTCCCGGAACTGAAGTTTTTCTCCTTTCGGTTGATGATAAACCTGTTCCTGCCGGAGAACCCGGGATCCTGCATGTGAGAGGCCCGCATGTTATGTTGGGTTACTGGAACAATGAAAAACTGAGCAATGAGATGCTGAGGCCCGGTAAATTGCCGTATGAGCGGGTACTGTGCACTAATGACTGGTTCAGAATGGATGAAGACGGTTTTCTGTACTTTTTAAGCAGAAATGACGATATCATTAAAACAAGAGGTGAAAAGGTAAGTCCTGTGGAGGTTGAAAATGTGATCTACAAAAAGGAGGGGGTTAAAGAAGTTGCTGTTGTCGGAATACCTGATGAGATTATGGGAGAGTCAATTGTTGCATTTGTTACAACTTTTGACGGTAAAGTGCAGGAAAAAGATATCCAGAGAATTTGTATGGAAAACCTGGAGATCTTTATGGTCCCCTCAAAAGTGATATTTCTTGATAGTATGCCCAAAAGTCCTAATGGTAAGATAGATAAGAAAGTATTAACTAAAATGGCCCTCGAAAATGAATAAACCTGACATTTATAAGGAATTAATAACTGAGATCGAAGAAAAGGTTCATTTTCTGAAGGATAAACCGGAGGAAACAGCTGAGTCAACGTTAAAGGCATTATGGCTGGCAGCTGCAGGTATATTCAGGTCGGCAGAAGCTGCAATGGAAGAAGAACTTCCTGAGTTAACAGAGGAACAGGCCGGAAAATTGAAAGAGATGATATCGGCAAGAATAGATAATGTGCCGTTAGCATACATTACCGGCAGGCAGCGGTTTTTGGGTGTTGAACTGCTGGCCGATAAAAGAGCTTTGATCCCGCGTAAGGAAACAGAAATACTGGGACAAAAGGCTCTTGAATTAGCAAAAATAATTACGGAAAAGATTAAACCTGCCCTGGTGATAGATACATGCTGCGGTGCAGGAAATCTGGGAACAGCTATTGCATATCACAATCCTGATGTGAAGATGTATGCCACTGACCTGTCACATGAAGCTGTTGAGCTGACAAAGGATAACATTAATTTTCTGGGGCTTAATGACCGTATAGAGGCTGTTCAGGGAGATTTCTTGTCAGCTTTTGATAATGAAGACTTTTATGAAAAGGTGGATATGATAGTCTGTAATCCTCCATACATTACTTCGGCAAAGGTTAAGAAGATGGATGAAGAGATCTCTTCGAATGAACCGGAACTCGCATTCGACGGAGGTATGCTCGGAATAAAGCTGATACAGAAATTGATCAGTGAATCTCCCAAATTCCTGAAGAAGGACGGCTGGGTCGCTTTTGAAATTGGTCTTGGACAGGGGCCGTTCGTGTTGAAATTTATGGAGAAATCAGGCAAATATAAAAATATTGGTACTACTGAGGATGAGGATGGAAATGTAAGGACTGTATTTGCACAAAAGGCCTAAAAACAAAATCTTTCGTTGAAAAATGTTCTAAACTGTCGTAAATTTATTTTTTACAACAGTTTGAATGATGCATTTAACTTTTCTAAAGAGATTTCCTTTATTAAAAGTTCTTCTCCCTTTAATTTTCGGGATTTGGATTGTCAAATATATTCCTGACCCCGGCATTTTCGTATTTATTTCTCTGATAATAGCGTTTTTATCATGGCTGGTATTCTCATTTCGGTTTTTAAGAATGCCGGTATACAAGAACAGATTTTTACCCGGATTATTGTTTGTGATTTTTGTTTTCTTGTTTGGCATAGAGTGGGGGATGATAAGATCAACGAAAATGATAGATGGCAATTCGGATGTTATTTTTAAGGGATATGTTGTTGCAAACCTGGGACAGACACCTAAAAGTCATAAATACAAAATTGTTTCGGAAGTATTAAAAACAGATTCTGTTGTTACCATGACGGAAAAGCTATCAGGAATACTTTACCTGAAAAAGAATAATATCTCAGAAGGTTTGAAGCCCGGTGATGTCATTTTAGTTAAAGGCAGGTTGGTCCCTTTTGAAAAACCGTTAAATCCTTTTGCTTTCGATTATTCACGATACCTGAAACATGAACGTACTTCGTTCAGGATATGGGCATCGCCTGAATTGGTTAAATTAGAAAATGGCAGGTCTGAAAAAACTCTTCCTGTTTCTATCAACCGGCTTCACGATAAAATAAGTGATGTTTATGAACGTTCCGGAATAACGGGGAGTGAACTTGCCTTGCTGAAAGCCCTTTTTATGGGCGACAGATCGGAGTTGGTGCAGGAAAACAAAAAAGCCTTTTCGGATGCGGGAGTGATGCATCTGCTTGCTGTTTCCGGATTGCATCTGGGAATAATCTACATGTTACTGATCTTTTTGTTAAAACCATTAAAAAATGACAGGTCAAAAAAGATCAAGGTATGTTTGGTTTTGATGGTGATATGGGGATATGCATTGTTTACAGGCTTTTCGTCTTCGGTTTTCAGAGCCGCTGTAATGTTCTCAATGGTGGAGGTTGGTACACTGTTGAAACGTTCCAACTCGGTATACAATCAATTGATAGCCTCAATGCTGATCATAATTCTGGTTGAACCATATTCTATTTACAAAGCAGGCTTTTGGCTAAGTCATGCTGCGGTGGCGGGAATAGTCACATTTTATCCCTTAATAAATAATCTGCTTACATTTCGGTTTATCATTTTCAGATGGATATGGTCATTAACGTCAGTTTCCGTTGCTGCACAACTGGCAACTTTCCCGCTCAGCATCTACTATTTTCATAAGTTTCCGGTGTATTTCATCTTAAGTAATGTGTTAATGGTGCCGGTATTGGCGCCGGTATTATTGCTTGCTTTTGTAATAGCCCTTTTTGCTGTTTTACCTGTCGGGATCTCATTCATTAAAATATTTTCCGGGCCTTTGAACGTATTTCTTGGTTATATGACAGATATTGCCGGTTTTACCGGTAATCTGCCCGGGGCTGTTATCAGATATATTACGTTTTCAGGTGTTGAAGTTGCATTGACCGGAATGTTGTTCCTGTCTATTATCATCTATTTTAATGAAGACAGGAGATTGGCCTTGTTCACGTTTATGATCTCTCTTTTGCTTTTGGTTTCATCGTTGACTTATGATAAAATAAGAGAATATAAATATTCAGCTTTTGTTGTATTTACACAAAATTATACAGGGATTTTTAACATGTTAGATCAAAAGAGTAACAAAGTTTATATTACAGATAGCTTGTCAGATATCCGGTTAGATTACGTTGCCGGAGGATATTGGTCGAAACATGGAGCAAGGTTTCCCGAAGTAATGGTGTTTCCGGAAGACCAGCCGGAAATCAGGTATTTCAGCGTGGGAGATAAGAAGATCCTTTTATTGCATAATATTTACAAATTGACAGCTACTACATTCAGACCGGATATAGATTATCTTGTACTATCGGGTCGGAGATGTCCCGGTTTGAATGAATTGAACAGTTCTGTAGGATTTGATAATGTGATATTAAGTTCAGGGTTAGACAGGAAATCAAGGTACAGGATCAGAAAAAGTTCAGACAGGTTAAACATTCCCTGTTATGATGTTTGTTCTGACGGAGCATGGTTATGTGAAACGTATTGATTTTTGACTGATGGAATAATGTTGAAAAAAAGTTAAATCTTTTTAGAAAAATGAATGTATAATCAGTTACTTTGTCGTTGTCTTTATAAAACCTTATTTTTACTATTGGTTTAATAAATAAACAATGAGAATATTAATATTTGGAGCAGGAGAGGTTGGAACACACGTTGCCAAAATGTTGTGTAATGCCAATCATGATGTTATCCTCATGGATGAGGACGAGGAGAAGTTGCAGCAGATAGAAGCACATTATGATCTGATGACCATTGTCGGTTCCGGAACTTCGATTGCCAATCTTAAAGAGGCAAATGTAAAGTCATGTGATCTGTTTATTTCAGTACCTCCTTTTCAGGACATGAGTATCCTGGCATCGATACTTGCAAAGAAAATGGGTGCCAAGAAAACTGTAGCAAGGATTAATAACAATGAATATTTGGTGCCCGATAATAAAGAATATTTTAAACAACTTGGTATTGATGAGCTTATTTATCCTGAGGAATTGGCATCAGAGGAGATCGCGGCATCGTTGAAGCAGGTAGGTACCCGTCAGCTTTATGAGTTTTCGGACAGTAAGCTTGTCCTTTTTGCTCTTAAGATCAGGGATAATGCCCCCATAGCCAATAAAACCATGGCTGAGGTGTCAACCATGCACGGTACACGTAATTATAACACTGTGGCCATTATGCGTGATGGCAGGACAATTATTCCACGTGGGGAAGAGAAGTTCCTGCACAATGATCTTGCTTACATAATTACTACACATGAGGCTATTCCTCAGGTGTTGGATGATGCCGGAAAGGTCCAGTTTGAGGTTAACAATGTAATGATATTAGGGGGGAGCAGGATAGGAGTGAAAGTTGCCCGGTTGCTTGGTGATGATTATAATGTAAAGATAATTGAGATTGATAAGAACCGTGCTACCAAGCTTGCTGATATACTGGAAGAGACCCTTGTCATTAGCGGTGATGGAAGGAATCTGGAGTTGCTCAAGGATGAGGGGATAAAGAAAATGGATGCTTTTATTGCAGTCACGGGTAATTCCGAAGTGAATATTCTTGCTTGTCAGCTGGCAAAAAAAATTGGGGTTAGAAAGACTGTTGCCGAGGTTGAAAATATTGACTATATTGATTTGGCAGAAAATATCGGTATCGGTACGCTGATCAATAAAAAACTTATAGCTGCAAGTCACATTTACAGGATGACCCTGAATTCAAATGTAGCACACGTAAAATGTCTTACAGCTGTTGATGCAGAGGTGTTGGAGTTCATTGCAAGGGAGAGTTCAAAGATAGTTGGGAAACCATTGAGGAAGCTGGGATTACCAAAAGATGTTAATATCGGTGGTATTATCAGAGGTGATGAGGCAATTATTGCCAACGGTGATACGATTATTCAACCGGAGGACAAAGTTGTTGTTTTTGCGCTGCCATCAGGTATAAGTAAGATAGAAAAACTGTTTACATAAAATATAATTTACAACAGAGCCGGGATGCTGAACTATCGTTTTATTCTTTATGTTCTGGGACTGCTATTGATCATAGAAGGATTTTTTATGCTCATTTCAGGCGGTGTGTCCTTTATTTATGGAGAATACGATCTGATCTATAATCTTGTTTCTGCAGGTATAAGTATTGTTCTTGGTGGTACCATTGCTTACCTTACCAATGATGTTGAGAAACACATCAATAAAAGAGAGGGATACATCATTGTTTCAATGGTGTGGATAGTATTTTCTTTATTCGGTCTTTTACCATTTTGGTTGAGTGGAGAGATACCTTCATTTACCGATGCTTTTTTTGAGACCATGTCCGGATTTACCACCACGGGTAGTAGTATCCTTACTGATATTGAGTCAATGCCACACGGTTTGTTGTTCTGGAGAAGTATTATTCAGTGGCTTGGCGGGATGGGAATTATTGTTTTATCTCTGGCTGTTTTGCCGATCCTGGGAGTAGGAGGAATGCAGCTTTTTGTTGCTGAGGTACCAGGACCTGAACCCGATAAACTGCACCCGAGAATTGCTGAAACGGCTAAAAGACTTTGGGTGATTTATCTGGGCTTTACATTTGCTGAGACAATACTTCTGGTATTTGGAGGAATGAGCTTCTTCGATGCAATATGTCACTCATTTACCACCATGGCTACAGGGGGATATTCAACAAAACAAGCAAGCATTGCATTTTACGATTCAGCGTACATTCAGTATGTGATCATTCTTTTTATGTTCATCGCCGGAGCGAACTTTACCCTGTCATATCATGCGTTTCACGGAAGGTTCAAAAAAGTATTCCATAATGAGGAGTTTCGTTATTACTTCAGTTTCGTAATGATTATTGCCGTTATAATCGGTACTGTACTTTATTTTACCGGTGATGATCTTGGTGTTGAAAGATCTTTCAGGGAGGCTCTTTTCCAGGTTGTATCCATTATCACAACTACAGGTTATGCCACGGCTGATTACCTGTTGTGGGTGCCGTTCCTTAGTCTGATGATCTTCGTACTTATGTTTTTCGGAGGATCAGCGGGGTCAACAGGAGGTGGAATTAAAATTGTAAGGATCGTTCTTTTGCTGAAGAACAGCGCTCTGGAACTTAAAAGGCTGGTACATCCCAATGCGGTAATTCCGGTAAGGTTGAATAATAAGGCAGTATCACAGTCTATTGTTACTAACGTATTGGCATTTGTCGTTTTTTATATTCTTATTTTTGGAGTGGGAACAGTGATTATGTCGATGATGGGCTTCGATATGGAAACATCTCTTGGCGCTGTTGCAACATCTTTGGGTAATATAGGCCCCGGACTAGGCGATGTGGGGCCAAGTTCAACATTTGCCGATATTCCTGCTTTTGGTAAGTGGTTCCTCTCTTTTTTAATGTTATTGGGCAGGCTTGAGTTATTTACTGTATTGATGCTTTTTGCTCCTGCATTCTGGAAGCAGTAATGTAGTCTTCAGTCATTGGTTTACACTTTTGGGGTGGAATGTTCCGTTGTTTTTAAGATGGAAGCCCGAAAGCGAGATGGTGATTAACTCAGGTCAACAATACCTTTACCCTGTCGTAATATTTCAAATTCATCACCGGTGCAATCAATTACAGTGCTGGGTTCGTTATCCCCGTATCCTCCGTCTACAACAATACTTACATACTCACTGTATTTTTCATGGATTAGTTCCGGGTCGGTTGTGTATTCAATGATATCATCATCATCTTTGATCGATGTTGACAAAACAGGGTTGCCGAGCTCTTTTACTATTTCAAGTATGATGTTATTATCGGGTATACGGATACCGACAGTTTTTTTATTGTTCTTAAAAAGTTTGGGTACGTTACTGTTTGCATGGAGTATAAATGTGAAAGGTCCCGGAAGCAAGTGTTTCATTAATTTGAAAGTTCTGTTATCAATAGGTTTTGTGAACCTGGAAACTTGTTTGAAATCATGGCAGATAAAAGAGAAATCAGCTTTTTTCGGATTCATACCTTTGATCCTTGCAATTTTTTCAACTGATTTGTTATTGTAGATATTACATCCCAGCGCATAGATCGTATCGGTCGGATAGATTATCAGTTCACCGTTTTTCAGGGCATCGACCACCTGATCGATTGATCGCTGGTCAGGATTATCCGGGTATATTTTTATCAGCATATTATTTATCTGTTTAATAAAAGCCGTTAATGAAAAAAGGCAAAATAATAAAAAAAGTTAACTAATCTTAAGTTTTTACATGTTTGTCAAATTGATTTTGGGGATTTCTATGAAAAGGCGTTATTTAGTTGATATTAATAAACGATTTGTGAACAAAGCAAAGAAATATATCAGAATAAAGCAGCAGATCATGGACCTGGTAAAGGATATTGATAATCCTTTGTCAAGGATGGTAACTATAAATGCTTTACTTCATCATAAGATGCAAGGTTTTTTCTGGACTGGATTTTATCTGATCGATAATGGTGAATTATTGGTCGGCCCCTACCAGGGGACATTGGCATGTATTTTATTGAAGAAAAATACCGGAGTTTGTTGGGCGGGAATTAACCAAAAAAAAAACAGTTATCGTTCCTGATGTCGAAAAGTTTGACGGACATATTGCCTGTTCATCTTTAACAAGGTCAGAGATCGTGGTTCCTGTTTTTAATAAAGACGGGGAGGTGATCGGCACTCTGGATGTTGACAGCAGAGAACCTGACAATTTTGATGATATAGATCGTAAATATCTGGAGGAGATCGTTCATCTTATATTTCATTATTAACATTAAATCTTAAAGAAAAATCTTCATTATTCATGTATAAAATATTAACATATTTTCTTTTATCATTACTGTTTATTTCTAACCTGAAAGCACAGAATACAGGAGATAAAGAACTTGTAAAGCAGGCTGTTGAGTTGAACAGTGAGGGGAGTTATAACAGGGCGATTGAATTACTCCATAAAGCTTTGCAGGAAGACAAAAAGAATTTAAGTGCAAAATATGAACTGGCATATGCCTATCTTCAATCGGGTAATTCAGTTGGGGCAGAAAAATACAGTAAACAGATTTTACTGCAGAGTGATTCATTAAAGCTTGAAGCATATCTGATTTTGGGAGCAGCATATGATCAGATGAACAAACCGAAAAAATCATTGAAAATCTATAACAAAGCTGTTCATGAATTCCCGGGAAATAACCTTGCTTTGTTCAACCTCGGACTTAGTTATTATAATAATGATGATCTGGAAATGGCAGAGAGGAGCTTAATAAGATCGATCGATGTAGATAAAAACTATGCTGGCAGTCATTATCTTATGTCACATATAATGCTTCGGAAGGGTGAAACTGTTAAAGCGATGCTCTCGTTATATTATTTTCTTCTTCTTGAGCAGGATTCGCCGAGAGCAGAGGAATCATACAATATGCTTGAGGAGTTATGGAAGTCGGGAGTAGATAATTCCGGGGGTAAAACGATAGTGGCTATCGACAAAAAAGAGAATGATTTTTATAAAATGGTCGATCTTGAGATCAAACTTAAATCAGCTTCTTACGATAGTGATGATCCGAAGGATAAACTTAAAGTGTTCGTAGCCAATACAAATATTTTATTTGATGTTATCAGTCAGAAGTATAAAGGAAATATTGGATTTTGGGAACAAACGTATCTGGATTTTTATAAAGAACTACATAAAAAAGGTTTCACCGATTCTTTTGCATATTATATAAGTAATACTACTTGCCGTCCACAGGTTTTGGTCTGGCTGTCGGATAATTACGGAGAGTTCAATTCGTTCATAAACTGGCTGGAACTATATACACAATTATGATTTCTTACCTGTAAACTTCCTCTTTTGTATAAACTCCGGTTTTAATCAATACTTTGTCAATGTTGTCTTTAAAGATGGGGATAGAGTTTACCTTTATTGTAGGCACTTGTGCCAAACCATTATCCACAAACGAAATCTCTGACTTATCGGGCATTTTGCCATTTGCAAGGTCATAGGCCAGTTTTGCAGTTTTTTCGGCAAGTATTTTTGACGGATGATAAATTGTCATCAGTTGTTTTCCGTTAACAATATTTCTTATCGCTCTCAACTCAGCATCCTGGCCTGTTACCAAAACATCGTTATATCCAAACTTTTCAAGAACCTTTATTGAATTATCGGCAATTCCGTCGTATGCAGCTAATATCACATCAGGTTTTTCACCCGATAATGACAGGTATTGATTAAGTTCAAATGCTGCATTTTTACCACTCCAGTCTTCAATGTACGATTTGTATAATATTTCTATTTTATTATTTTTAATTCCGGGAGCAAGAAATGAATCAATTGCCTGTTGAAGAAGCAAAGCGCTTCTGTCAAACTTGTCACCTGCCAATATGATATATTTCCCCCGGGGTTTATATTTCAAAACTGCATTGCACATATCTTCTCCTAATTTTTTTTTGTTTCCGGTGATGAAAAGGTCTAACTGGTCGCTTCTTATCAGTCGGTCGTAAGCGATAACTTTGACATTATTTTCTTTGGCAGCTCTTACTATTGCTGCAGCAGTGTTTTTATTAATGGCAATAAGTACCAAAACATTAATGCCTTTGTCGATAAAGGCTAAGGCTTTTTTATATTGTAACGATTCATTGTTGTCAGCTTCAGCTACGTAAACAGTAGCTCCCATTTTTTCTGCTGCCTGTTTGAACAGTTCGCTTTCTTTGTTGAATCTGTCAGTCACTTTTGAAGAGTATAAAAAAGCAAGTTTTATATCATTAGATTTGTTTGAGCAGGCCGATAAATTGACTAATAATAATACAGATATCAATAAAAATTTACATGATGTTCTATTCATTCTCTTTCTTTTTGAGTGCATGTTGATATTACTAAAAAAGTTGATAAATCACGATAGGTTGATTATTTGAAGTTATACTGATTTTAGTAAAAAAAGTTATATTTTTTTTAATTTAATAAAACTTATTTGAATTTATACAGTATAAACAGTTGGATTAGTAATAGGGGAAAGATAAACACACATTTATGAAAATAAATTGGCAAGATCTAAAAATTCGAACAAAGATAGGAGTTGGTTTCTCTGTCATGTTTGCTATTGTTATGATTCTGGGACTATTTGTTTATTATTATCTGAACAAAGTCAATAATGAGATAACAGAGCTTTCTGATAGGCACATTCCGACAGTAAGTGAGGCGAATAAGCTTGACAGATACTGGAGAGAAACAAGTGAGTATTCAAGGTCGTATGATTTTACAGGTAATACATATTTTAAAGACAGAGAATCGGCAAGCTACAGTAAAATGCTTGAGGCGTTTAAAAAATTACAGTCTGTTCTGGTTGAATATAAGGATGTTTTAGGTAAGAAAGGAATTGATCTGTCCAAACTTGAGCATTTATTGCAAAAATACAGTGATAAAGAGAAAGATTATACAAAAGCAGAAAGTGAGGCAGGTGGTTCAAGAGATAGTTTATTAAATGGATTGGATATTCTTTATCGATACAGGACTAAATATTACAGTTCGATATATGTTCAGCAGATAATTGCTGAATTTAACCAGTTGTTGGCACAGGCTTCAATTTATCAGTATGACCGTGAAACATATCGTTTGAATGATGTTAAACCCGAATTGATTAAATTACAAGATAAAATTCTGGGAAAAGGAATTCCCGGTGATTTCAGAAGATCGATATCCGGTTACCTTGAAAGACTAATAACATTTATTGATAAAGAAACAGAAGCCAGGAAACTAGAGTTGAAATGTTTTGAGCTATCAAAGGAAGTTATGTGGGAAATAAGAGCAACCTCGGATATAGGTATCGACCAAATAATGGCAATGGGTAACCGTACCGAGAAGTCAGTGGTAACACAAAAAGAAGCTGTGGTTATTTCCGTTTTTATTGTGTTTATATTGGGAATAATTATGGTAGTATACCTTTCCCGAAGCATCTCACAGCCTTTGGAAAGAGGAATTATGCTGGCGCAAAAAGTTGCTAACGGAGACTTGAGTACGAAGTATGATGTAAAAGGTAATGATGAGGTTGGTCTTCTATTGATAGCATTAAATAAGATGGTGGATAATCTCAGAATGATGGTTGTAGACATAACTCATAGTGCTGAAGAGATAGCCAAATCAAGTAATAAGTTGAACAGAGAGGCTGTGGAACTTTCAGATGGAGCAACAGAGCAGGCATCTTCAACGGAAGAGGTCTCTTCTTCGATGCAGGAGATGTATGCCAATATTCAACAGAATACTGAGAATGCCCGTCAAACGGAAACTTTTGCTGTTAAAGCTGCCGAAGGAATAAAGCAGAGTAATGAATCGACCAAAGTTGCAGCTAAGTATCTGGAAGAGATAACATCTAAAGTATCGGTTATCGGAGATATTGCTTTTCAAACGAACCTTCTTGCACTGAATGCTGCCGTTGAGGCTGCCAGGGCCGGACAGGAAGGCAGAGGTTTTGCCGTTGTGGCAGCTGAGGTGCGGAAGCTTGCTGAGAGAAGCCAGGAGGCAGCTAATGAGATAAATAAAGTTTCGGCTGAGACAAAAACATCTTCTGAAGCCTCTGTTGAAAAACTTGAGGTGATATCTCCTGATATTGAAAAAACGGCTGAGTTGGTTAAAGAGATCAGTACAGCTTCCATGGAGCAGCTTTCGGGCGTTGAACAGATCAATAATGCACTTCAACAGTTGAATAATGTAACACAACGTAATGCTTCCAATTCGGAAGAGATACTTGAGGCTGCGCGTATTCTTGATGCCTTGTCAATACGCCTTGATAGATCCATTAGTGTATTTCGAATTTAGTAGACCAGTACTAATATCTGTAGCTTTATCGATACTGATTGAAAATAGCCCAAACAATTTAAAAGTGTTAGGGCTATTTTGAAAGTTTATTTTGTATTCTTTTCTTCCTTACTCTTTTTTTTCTTTTTTAATTTTGGATATTGAATTCTCGCATGATAAATGTTTTTCAGCTTCTGTTTCAATATCTCTTTGGCCTGTGTGATCTCCTTGAAAGTGATAGGTGCATTTATGAACTGATTTTCTTTTAACTGAGATGTGATGATCCCTTCTACAAGTTTATCTATCTCATCATCGGTGTAATGCTTCATGCTTTTTGAAGCAGCCTCAATGGAATCAGCCATCATAAGAATCGCCGTTTCCTTGGTGAAAGGTGTCGGACCGGGATACGAGAACATTCCTTTTTCGGGCTTTGCATCCGGATTCTCATTCATGTAGGAGTTAAAGAAAAACTTGGTTTTAGTCGTGCCGTGATGTGTCCTGATGAAATCGATGATCTGTTCCGGCAGGTTCTCTTTTCTTGCAAGTTTCACACCGTCCTCAACATGATTTATGATAATTCTTGCACTCTCCTCAAAATCCAGTTCTGTGTGAGGATTAAAACCTGCTGCTTGATTTTCTGTAAAGAAGATAGGCGAAACGGTCTTGCCGATATCGTGATACATGGCGCCTGCCCTTACAAGCATCGGATTTGCATTGATCTTGTATGCCACTTCCTGTGCAAGATTGGCAACCTGGATAGAGTGCTGGAATGTTCCCGGTGCTTTTTCTGCCAGCATACGCAACAGCGGATGATTTGTATCCGAAAGTTCCATCAGTGTTACATCGGAAAGGAAACGGAATGTACGTTCAAAGATATCTATCAGCGGGTAAGCAAGCAGGATTAATGCACTGTTAATAGCAAACATCCCGAAGTAACGCGGATCGATCTTTCTGATATCCCCTTCTTGCCACAGGGCTATGACCGTATAGAACAATGAATAAGTTATAAAAATAAAAAGTGCTGCCCTGACCAACTGACTTCGGCGAACCATGATGAACAGACTGAAGATCGCAACAATACCGGCCGGTATCTGAAGCAGGACGAAAAGAAAGCTGTTGCCAGCAAAAAATGCCGAGATTATGATCGTTATAATATATAGGAAAAAAGCAAGTCGTGAATCAAAGAATATCCTTACCACTATAGGCAATATTGCAAACGGTATTATGAAAAGAGGTATTTTACCCAGTGAATGAATTCCTGCAACTGTCGATATCATAAAAACAACCATTATCAGGATGAACACGACTGAAAGGAAATTATGATACACATCTTTTCTGAAATAGAACAGGAACAAGTAGATTATTATGAAGAACAAGGTTACCATTAAAGTCTGGGCCAGCAGGATTATGTACATACCGGTCGTTGTTCCGAGTCTGGCCTCGTATTCTTTCTTTAGCGAATCAAGTATCTTTTCCGTTTTGCCGTCAACTATCTCTCCTGTATCAATAATTCGCTGTCCTTTTAATACTTTACCGCTTGTTAGTGAAATGTTTTTCAGCAGATTCTCTTTTTCTATTTCTGTTCGTTCCTTGTCGAAATTAATATTTGGTAAAATATAACGATTGAGTTGAAGGTCACTGAGGAATGACTGAACTTCGTTGAACATCTTTTCATTCATGTTCCCTAACCCGTTCAACGTGTTTATCTTTATCTGCTGATAGGCTGATTTGGGAGTTAAAAGTTCAGATAAGCCGTATGGTTCCACAATGTTACCTTTGATCAGGTTCAGCTCAAATGTGGGAGGTTTGTTCAGATATTCTTCGGGTAATTCTATTACTCCTTTAAAATAAACCTGCTTAAGACTGTATGTAATGTCATTTTTTATCTCTTGATAGTAATATCTTTTGTTTTTCTTATGCCTGAACAGTTCCGGATATTTAGTAGCCATATTGGCAATGGTGCTGTCGAAGGAAGATGTGAATAGTGATATCTGTTTTGTTTCTACCGAGGTGTCAAGAACGAAGTATGGCCTGAATGAGTTCAGTAAACTGTCTTTTTCTTTGTTCAACTCCACCTGGCTTTTATAAACTGGGAAGTCGAAAGGGGCGATCAATGTTTTATGAGGCCAGGGAAGGCCTTTGGAATATTCATATTTGAATTTAGCCGTTTTGGGTAAAAGGTATGTAACCAGGGCAATAGCAAATATAAATGCTAAAACTCTGTATATTGTGTTGTAATATTTTTTCCAGGACTTAAAAAACCAATCAAACATAGTATTCTATTTTACAACACTAAAATAATACAAAGAGCTGTATTTTTTCAATTATTTTAGTAGTTACTTTCGATTTCTTAAAAACAAATGTTTTAAATTGCGATCTAAAGAGATTAATATATGACATTATCAATTTGCACGTACAGTTTTATTCCATTGCGTTCCGAGCCTTCGGAAAGAGCTGAACTCATAAGCCAGATACTTTTTGGAGATGTGTTCGAGGTAGTTAACATTCAGGATAACTGGGCTGAAGTGATATGTCGTTTCGACGGTTATCACGGATGGATCGATTCAAAGCTGATAGAGGATTTGACGGGCAGTGAAGTTGAACAGTGGGAGAAAGGAGAGAAATGGATAGTTCCACAACCCTTTACTGAAGTAATATGTGAACCGGAAAAGCACAGCCTCATTATTCCCGGAGGAAGTTGTATCGTTTTCAACGGGAGCGACAGAAACAGTTTTATTATTGGCTCTAATGAGTATTATCTGGTATCGGGTGCAAAAAAGATCAACCATAAGAACATTGATGATATTGCAAAGACATTTATTAATTCTCCGTACTTGTGGGGAGGTAAAACGTTCATGGGTATCGATTGTTCAGGGTTTACCCAGGTTGTTCATCGTATTGTTGGCCATGACCTTCCCCGTGACGCTTCGCAGCAGGTTGAGTTAGGGACAACAATTAGTTTTGTCGAAGAGGCTGAATCGGGTGACCTTGCTTTCTTTGATAACGAAGAAGGGATGATCACACATGTCGGAATATGTATGGGAGGTGGAGAAATAATACATGCTTCAGGTTCGGTAAGGATCGATAAGTTCGATCATATCGGGATATACAATGTGCAAAAGGGCATATACAGTCATAAGCTTCGGGTAATTAAAAGGATATACGAACTGTAACAAGTTAGTGTATGGGTGAAAATATAAACAATAGGGTGTTATGAAATTAAAAGACTTCTTTTTACTTCTTCTTTTTGCAGCAGCTTTTTCCGGTTTTAAGATCAATAATCTGCCTCTTTTCGATAAAGAAAAGGTGACTGTTCAAGGTGACTGGTTATTGGAGAATATTGATGCAAAACCGGTACTTTACAGAACGGAGAAAGGTCTTTTGGTTTTTTCCAACGGTTTGATATCCCGGACATTCACGGTTGATCCCAATGGTGCTACTGTTGGCTTTGATAATTTATCCATTGACAAAGCCTTTTTACGTAGTGTGAGACCTGAGGCAGAAGTGGTAATTGACGGAATAGATTTAAATGTAGGGGGATTGACAGGACAGCCAATTCACAATTATCTGTCGGAAACCTGGCTGGAAAACCTGAAGGCTGATCCTGCTTCATTTAAACTGGTGGATTACAAAGTGTCAGAGAATAAAAAGCGTTTTGAATGGAAAAAGCG
>Ga0256913_10000844_pt1 | contig 15874 bp, 14 predicted proteins | sample Axial_MatmetaG_FD_185970 | JGI IMG/M metagenome (GOLD analysis project Ga0256913, IMG submission 185970) | Deep-sea worm associated microbial mat communities from Axial Seamount, Juan de Fuca Ridge, Pacific Ocean - Axial_Mat | ecosystem: Environmental > Aquatic > Marine > Oceanic > Microbial...
ATTGTTCTGTTTGTTGTATCAATCATATAGTAACTATTTTCAGATCTGTTATCTGATTTTGTCTTTTCCTCTCTCAAGCCTTTGTAGCTTCTCGTGGACTATAATCTTTATATGTAATTTTTGTATCTGCGTGGTCTGTTCAATCTACTCTAATCCAAGTTATTGTTTTTACTCTTTCATATATATAATCATTCTCATCTCTATTATATACTATATTTTCACGTACTACCTCATTTCAATCTCAATCAGTATAAGATACTGTTTTCAATTCTCAATTCTCAAATGTTCTTACTTTTTTTAATCACAAAACGTTATAGTCTTGTGTTCTATAATCAATATTAGATTTTATAAAATCCTCTATTCTAAGATATTTAGCCATTATTTAGATATTATTTATATAAAAGATATAGCTCATCAAACAATCCTCAAGGATTAGTTCAAACACTTCAATCATTTCTCCAAGATATAACTAATCTTATTGTATTTCAAGCGTCTTGGTTTCATCTTAATATAGTGCTTTCATTCCAAGAATTACTACCATTAAATTTTCATATACTATATGTAGAATTTATTTCTGTTCAAGCGTTTGGAGTTACTGTTACTGGAGTTATAAACGCTTCCATTCGGTCATAATTATTCTCTCACACAGTTTTCCAAAAAGCTTTTAAAGCAAAATCTGTTATTCAAGCAGGAACAGTTACATCTTTATATATATGAGATACTTGTGATACACTATTATCATATCAAGCAGTAGTTCATCAATCGTCAGAGATATAACAAGAATAATCTCAATCGTGTTTATCTGCTTGTCATACAACTCGTTCATTTATTGTATCATTAACGACAGTCCAACCTCAAGTTGTGAAATCTCAACTCTCTCGATTTTCTGAAAATAATGTATAATATGCGTCTTTGTCTTGCATCTCTTTTCGTACTCAATTTGCCATTCTAACAACCTTATGCTGACTTCAAGAACAATACATATCTCAATCTTGCACATTAGATAGTGCTTGTCTCTCTGCATCAGTTATATGTTTCAAATTTAGAGGTCAGTTAAGTTTTTGTCATCAACTCATTCTTATAAACATTATTTAGTAAAAGTAGAAGCTGTCTCTCGTGTACTTCAAGATAGATATTGTACATCTAAATCTCAAGAAGAGTTTATTTTAAACTGCCAAGAACTTCAATTATCAGTGATTCTAAACACTCATCAAGTAAGAGCCATAGTAGGTGTATCAATAGATACTCAAGTATCTGCTTTTATATCTACTGTTCAAGCTATGTGGTCTCACTTTATTTGTCATCATAAATCATAATCGTGATTTCATAATTTATAATTTATTCAATTTGTAGAATAAGATAATCAGTTCTCTGTCATAGCAACTAGTGCATCATTTCAAGCATTTAATAATACGTATAAATCGTGTGTATTGTTATTTATACTTAGATAATCTTGATTTCAAATCTTTGTAACTCAATTTGCAAATAGATTTAATGTAGAATTGTTGTTAAAAGTTAAACTATTTCATCATCAATCAACTATTCTATTACCAGTTAATGTTCAATCAGAATTATATATGTTAGAAGATACAGAAGCAATCTTATTATCAACATATCATTTATCAGTAAAACTTCTATCTGTATAATATCAACTTAAATCATTTACATATCATACTGTTCATATATTAGATGTAGGAAATCAAAACGATATTCAAGTTCAATCAAATATCTGCTCTCATTCTCATCATTTTATATTTATAAAATCATCAGAAACAATTTTTATATCGTTATTTGCATACTCTTCTATATCTCATCAAGAGACTTTTATGTATGTATGTGTATTCATTCAGTCATTTATTTTTGTGTATGCTCATCATATTATATTATTTAATCATCAAGTTATTATAAAATTATATAAATCTTTGAATGTTAAATTATATAATGTTCAATTTCAATCAACTATTCTATTACCAGTTAATGTTCAATCAGAATTATATATATTAGAAGATACAGAAGCAATTGCGTCATCTACATATTTCTTATGAGGAACTCGTAGAGGATTGTTACTTGCATAATCGTGTCTATAATAAACTCAATTATATCTTCATTCAAATCAACTTCAACCTGCTGTATAGAAATCAAATGCTTGGTCGTATATATCTAATATTGTTCAATCGTGAGTAAAGAATGTAACACTAGAAGCGTCATCTATTCAGAAACTATTATTATTCATAGTTAAATCAACATTATATGTTGTCTCTCATCATAAATTTATTTTTCAGTTAGAAACATTTATAAGTTCTCAACCAGTTAATACACTATCATCTATCAATCAAGTTATATATTCAAGAGGAACTAAACTATCAGCTCAAAAATTCCAGTCATTATCTGCTGGTCTTCGTCATTGATATAGTACTCAACTTCGTCAATCCTTACTTGCTACAATAACTAAATCTGTTCACACATTTAATCATACTACATCTCATCAATTAGATGAATGCAAAGACACACTTCATCATACCGCTATACTTCATCAATCTGCGTCAAGTGTTATTTCATCTTCTGCAAAATCTGCCATTGATTGATTGTTCTGTATCATAAACTCATTTCAATCCATATCTAATATAGCGTCATTATTCGCTGTTCATCATAAATCTATTTCGTTACTTCAATTTATAGTAACTAGATTTCAGCTCTTTAAACTAGCTTGTTGTATTCAACTTGCTATTGCATGATCAACATAATATTTATGAGGCATTCGTTTATCAGCATTTAATGCAGGAGTAGGTATCAAGTTGTTATAGAAGTTTCAATCATCAGTAGCACTAAATCAATTATTTGATTGAGTATTAAACTCATAAGCGTCATCATATAAATCTATATTTGTTCAGTTTTCGCTTCTAAATATTATATCTCAAAACTTATCATAGATTAAATCTCATCAATCAGAAGTGATAAATACATCGTTCATACTTCAACTGAATTGTCAAACATCGTGTGCTTCTATATCAAATGTAGTATTTAACTGATTAGAATTTAATTTTAATATTTTATTTGCTTCAACTTGTAAATCCATTCAATGTGTATTCTCTATTAAAGCATTACCTTGTGCAGAAAAATACATATAGTCTGCATTAAAGTTCATAAGATTAGCTCACATTATATTGTATTCATCAAATCATCACATCTCATACATATGTCATTGTCAATCAATCCATACATCATCTGTTAAAGGTCAGTTAAGATTTATTGTATTATCTGTATTTATTGTTATAGCACTTCAACTCTTTAATGCACTACCTGTTATCATTCATTCTACACAACTTTTATTTATCAATGAATTTCATATCAATCAAGTACAATAATCTTGTCAATATACAACTCAATTCTTAGCTGTAGTATGGTCTATGAAAGTATCTCAATTCCATTCAAAATCTTCAGAGATAAAATTAAATATTCACTGTCAAGCGTCTATTGTTAAATCTCATCAAGCTTCTCAATATATCGTTTGTCAAGCTGGATTATTATCAACTCATAATCGTATAGCGTCTCAATCACTAACAAATATATTATGTCAGTCTGTCTCGTGTCATACTCATAATACAGAACTTAATGAAGTATTACCTATAATTGAGTTTGATACCCATTCAGCATTAGGCAATTCATTACCAGTAAAAGTCGTATATGTATCAATATACTCTGATTTCTGTCATAGATATTGATTTCAAGCAAACACTAATCATATAATGAATAATATAGATATTGCTGATACTAATTTTTTAAACATTATTAAAATTATTTAAGTTTTAAAATCTCTTGGAATATTCGTGAAGAAATCTCCATAAATTCATCTTCATCATCTTCTGTAGCATATTTAGACATCATAGAATATTTATCATCTTGTTCATATAACCAAGATAATTTATGTCAATCTTCTATTGTCCCGAACTCATTTTTAAGCTCCTCTAACATTTTATAATATTATAATGATTTAAAATTTCATTTTTCTATCAACTGTAAACTCTAATGTTACATCATCTCAAGTGCTTGTAGTGGTCCAATCTAGCTGTATATCTGTTCAGTTAAGTGAACTACTAAACGATACTCACATAGGATTTGTTAGTTGCATTAATTGATTATCAGTTATTACTGTTCAATCTGTCAATATTCTTACCTCTCACTCTCAAATGTCTGTTCATCTTATCATAGAATATTTTACAACACACACAGTATTCTCTGTGCTATTACCTACCACTATACTTCAAGTGCTATTGTCTGTTAATATTTCTTCCTTATTATGACTAAACTCTGGGTATGTTCAAGCTATGTTTATTGCAACATTGTTAGACATATCAACATATTTAAATTTCTTGTATGAATTATGATTTATATATCAGTTATTAAACGTTCATCTTACTGGCTGATTTATAGCGATTATTGTATTTGATATACCTGTACCTTGTTCATAACTTCAAAAATCTAATAAATAATCAACGTTATCTATATATATACTATCTCATTCATAATTGTAATTAAAAAATGTTAATTCTGTATTTGTAGATAATGTAGCAAAATTATTTACATTTTTTAATTTTATTCAATAATTCCAACCAATATGCACTTTCCAACTTCTACTAGACCATATTACATCGTGTGCGTCTTCTACTATAAATCATCATCAACCTAGATAATCTCAACCATAAAACATTCTACTACTTCAATTACCTTTTAGAATAGAATTATAAACAGTTCAACCTGCAAGATAGAACATATTGTTTCATATATTACTAACTCTACATCAAGTTAATGAATATATTGAAGAATTTCTACTAACTCAACTAATATTTTTATATCAGTATGGAGTAGATGACATATCTATATTTGAATAACTTGGTCTAAATCGTCTTCAACATTGGAATGTGTTTTGTGTTGTTTTGATATTATAATTCAAAAAATAGAATGAAGCAACCATATCGAATATTCTTGTATCTATTGTAACTGTATCGTTTAGACTAAACACAGTAGTCCAACCACTATTCAATGTTTTATAATATGCTATCTCTAAAGTATTTGCTGTATTACTATTTATAGGGTATCATTGATAAGGTCAAAATGTTGTTTCATATCATATAAACCGATTACTAGCGTCAATACCTGTAAAATCTGTTGTTGTAGAAAAATTAAACTTATCAACAAAAGTAGTATCAACGTTTGTCAATTCTTCTGTAACATCTCACATAAACCTAACTCATCATACACAAGCCCTAAGTAATGGTAGATGACTAGGTGATACAGTAAAATCTCATTTAGTACGAACGTTTATAAGTCAATTATATGGAACTCTAAAAGCTCTATCAAGCGTCTTCCAAGCATTAGCCCAACTTGTTCAATCGTTATTATCATCTCAATTAACAAAATCTATATAGATATATGTTCATATAGGAGCGTCTATATATTGAACCTCTCCGATATATTTCCAATTCGTTATATCTGTATAATCATCTGCTCAACCACTATTTAACATATATAATCAATTATATACTGTATCATTATATACAGCAACAACCATTCAATCGTATGCCCAAACATTTCAATCATTACCAGTCCAAGTAGATTGAAGTATTAAATCAGATTTTTTCTCTGTGTATTGTCTAGCGTCTAGTGGAGCTTTTTTATGCGGTTCGTAGTTTACACTATAACTAGATGTTCATTTATTTCTCATAGTTTATAAAATTAAGTAGTATAAAATCTAAGCTGTAAAGCTCAACCGTCAGGTCAGTTATGTGTAAATCTATTATAATTTACAACATTTCATTGTATAGTATGTGTAACAGAAGTAACATCTCGTAATAATAAACTGTTTGCTTTGGTACCACCCATTCGTTTCCAACTGTTAGATGAAGTATCATAGAACTCTACTCAAGTTATAGTTATATATGAAGCTTCGAAGTCAGCTTTATATTTTTCTCAACCTCATTCAGCAACCATATTAACAGAAAAATAAGAAGACGTTAGACTTCTTAATGCTTGCTGTGTTAGTGTAGCAATATCTACAGTAGTACCAAAATATGGATATGTTCATTCATATACTTTAGTTATAGTTCAACTCCTTCATTGATCGTCATCTATTTGTGCAGAATATGTTTCAGAAGTTCAAGCAACTATATTTATTGTATTAGTATCGTTGTTACCATACCAAGTTCAAGGTGTAGGATTAGCTTGTACGAATATAGAAGTTCATCACACAGCTCATCTAAATATCTCTAATTGAGTTAATGTTCATACAGGTCATTGTCATGTAGCAGCGTTAGCTTCTATAAGAGGATCTGTTATAGTATCTCATACTTCGTATAATTGAAATGTTGGTGTTCATCTTAATTGCAATGATGGGTTAGAACTTTCAACAAGAATTTCTTCAAGTATTTGATCATGAGTTCGTCATGCTATATCTGTTCAAGCAGGCAATCATCACACAGTTTCTGTTGTAGGAGAAAGTCAGTTATAGATGACACTAGATCAACTACTTTGTCATCTTTTAACTTTATCAGGAAGTCATGTGATTGAATTTAATTTATATGTATATCACATTCTATAAGTATGTATAAGTTAAAAAGTCATCCCAAATCAATTCTGTTCAATTAACAACCTTACCGTTAACAACTGGAAAAAATGTTTCAGTGGTTGTTACTCATCAAACAACAGTCTCAACTGTTTTTTTAATTTTCCAAATCGGTCTTCATGTGTCTGACGCAGCTTTATAATTTAAATTTTCTCTATCACTAAACATATATGCTAATCATATATATGTTGTAGTCACTCATCACACGACCTCTTCGTATATCATCTGTTTCATATTCTCTCACATTCCGTGAATTGCTATAGCTCTCATGTTTAAATTTTATTAAATTAAAAATATTATTATGCAGGAACACTCTCTCAATATTTTCATAATGCATTTAATATATTGACAGTATTCTGTATTTTTTCTAACACATATTTATCTTTTGTGCTTTTATATTGTTGTATTAAATTGCTTAATAATGTATTATATAAGTTTGCAACATCCTTTAGTTGTGCAGTTTCATCTGCATTAATTTGTCATAATGATGCATTTGTACTATTGTTTATTGAAGATTTTGTTACATTTTCCATCGCTTTAGTTCACATTCACCTTCTTGTATTTAGTCACTCAGTTAGCGCTGTTTGTTCTTGTGCTTGTCAAAGGACTCAAGCTTTGAGTGCATCATGATCTGATTTTATTTTATCAAAAAATCATTGCTTTTCTTTTCAATATATGTTTCATAATGACTCTATTTTATTTATAATCTCAGCGTTAGTCTTATTATACTCATCATTCATTTTAGGAAGCGCAGTAGATAATGTATCTCAAGAATAACTAGGAGCCTTTCATCAATACTTTTTGTCAAACTCTTCTAGAATTTTAGCATTCATATTCCTCTTATTAAATATGTCATCGTATTCAGAACTTTTTTGTTTGATGAAATCTAAGTTCTTAGTGAACTTAGGATCTAATCAGTTTGTTCATTCTTTGTTGATAACATCATTAAGATTTTTCCACGCCTGCAATTCTGCTAGTTGCTGATCGTATGTACCTTGCTGCTGTGTTAGTTCGTTATAATAACTCATATATTACAATCATAAAGAATTAAATTTATCTCATAATTTTCACTTAAACTCTTCCTTTTTATCATCAGGAAGTTTTCAGAACATAGCTTTTATTTTGATTCTTTTTCAATCTTCAGCATCTGATTCATCTTCATTTTCATCAGACATTTCATCAGCTTCTTCTTCAGGAGTTTCATTATCCTCTTCTTTAGAAGATCATTCTTCTGCATCAAGTGGATCTTTAGTTTCATCAGGATTCTTAATTTCCTTGATGTCATCAACCATTATTCCGATAATCTTAGCTCACGATAAAATAGCTTTTTCAGCAGTAGATAAAATTTTGTTAACCTTTTTAACATTTGGGTGCTTTGGATCTAACTTGTCTAAGACAGTATAAATTCTATCAAGCAATTCTAATAAATTCATAAACATATATAATAATATAAAAGTTTCTAATAAGTATATATAGTATAGACTTTAATTTTCAATTCATAATGTATCAGATAATCTCTCTGTATCTGCATCTGTTTGTCAGAATCATAATAAGAATCAACCAAAATCTATATTATCTCAATTTTTTGATATTAAATCTATGTACACAACATCTGCATAAGCAGTTATTTCTAACTTAATCTTTCACCACTTAGCTAAATCTTCCTCATAATTGTATCATAACTCTGTCTTCATTGTGTTTTCATATGATTCATATGCTTCAAATTCTGAGTTTAATGTAGCTATCGCTCATCATGGAACTCAGTTAGTATCTGTGATTACTGTTCAATCTGGTAGTTGTCATATAGTTCATCAGTTATGTATATCCATTATATATTTAACATACTCTGATGATCATAAGTTATCATATCTAACAGATCTACTTCTTCATCAGTTATCAAACCTAACTTTTATTTCAGTGTTTCATTTAGTATATTTACTGTTTTGTCATACCAGCATTTTTAACATTGTGATATATTTACCAGTAAGACTATATCACTCTCAAAATATGGCAGATATTATTTGTTTGAATTTTGTTCAGTCATCTGTTTTTCCTGTATTTTCAAACATTCAATCTCAATACCATAATCATCATTTAGTAGTACTATTTATATGTATTCATTTCATCATCCATTTATACCAGAACCTATGATGATAATCATAAATAAGGATTTTTGAATTTTTATAATTAGATCATTTAGGATATCTTAAATTATTTATGAATATTTTAACATTCATTCAGTCTATATTGAGATATATATTAGCGTCTTTATTTAATCTTTTTATATCATCAACTATATAATAAGACTGTGGTTTAAGTGATGGAATCAATATTCATGTTGTGGTTCATGTTGGAGTTATTCATAATCAATATAATAATCAGTCAGATCATATCATTTCTATTCATTCTGGGTATCACTTTATTGCGTGTTCTCATCGAACTCAAACATAATCAATAAGTTCTTGTCGCCTAAGATTAAACATAGTCTTTTCTTTTGTGACTTGTGTCCACACTCAATAAGCAGCTCATATAGCTTCTGGTCAAGACATAACTATATAATCTTGAAATGTATCTAACCACATAAACTTATGTCATACCTCTGAGTATCAATCAGCAGTAACCACCATTTGTTGTATTCAATTTCATCAGAAATATAGTCTTCATGATTTTCTATCTATAAAATATATATTATCTTGATGAACAGTCATTCAAGATATTTTTAAATTTCATCAATACATTGATCATCATGGAAACATCTGTACAGTTGAGTTGTTTAGATTATGATATGTAACTGGTCATGCTTTTGTTTGAAAAATAAATGTATCTGTTCTTTCTGAGAATATAGCGAACGTATGTAGTCAATCAGATGGGTTTGTTCATCATACATCCATTTTTCGTACTCAGTCTATTCTTATTTTATCTGGTTCAACCAGTGTAACAGTTCATACCTCTCATGTATCAACAATGTATATGTAATCTCATGGTAGTATCTCATTACTATCATATGTATTGTTTCAATTATCTACATCCGTATCAGTAATGTAGTATCATATATCTTTCTGGTATCTTTTAATTCAAGAAGATATTACAGTTGTTCATGCTCATGCGTGTATTTTTCTTATGTTTTTTCAAACAAAATATGTTTTAGTTATTTTTTCTGACAATCATTTTTCAAATTCAAAATGATCAGAAGGTCAAAATCAATAGAACAACATAGTAACATCACGAATTACACCATTATGATATTCTCATATCTTAGCTTTCTTTTTATCAAAACTAATAGCAAGAAAGAATTCTTTCTTCTCTTCTCATATTATAACATTATCAACAAACTCATATCAATCAAAAGCAGAAGGTACATCAATACGTTTAAATCATTTCCTTCATTTAACGAAAGTAAAGTCTTTATCTCACTTTTCATTTTCGTTTATTTTTAATGTTTCTAAATATCATTGTTGATATCGAGGACATTTGTATGGCTCTACATTTACCATATTAGAAAAAATTTTGTTGACTTCTCATCAAACTCTTCAATCGTAATATTGTATTTCTTGTATTCACCTACTTTCATCTCTTTGTTGCATATTAGTATCATTTCATTTTTAAAACACTAATTGTTTGTGGCTGCGATTCATGCGCAGACTTTATTAAATCTTTAAATATAGATCTCATATATGATCAGTCACCAGATCTAAACTGTCAACCAGTGTCTATAATCTTTGATGCAACAAGATATGAGAACGCCGGTGTTAGATTATTGGGTATCTGGATATCATCATTTAAACTTTTAAGTTCATTGAATCATCTATAATAAACCACATATACTTTATCACTATCTTTTAGACTTGTTGGTAGCATTCACCTTAGTGTTGTACCTCGTGATCAATCTAATAAAGAAAAAGTTCATGCTGACAATGTAGACTTAGGTTTTCTGTGATCCATTTCTATTTCTCAATCATTATATACAGAGATTCTTCAACACTGATTTATACTTGTTATACCACTAACTCATATTACTCAAGCTCAACAACTATCTATCCGTGTCTTCATTTCTCATAATGGCTCACAGAATTCAACCCAGTCAGTACATTTTTCTTTTGGTATCTCAAAAAATTTATGAACATCTAGTATAGGAAATGTTGTGTTAAATTGAAACATATTACCATGCTTAAACTGTGTAGCAGGTATCTCCTCTATAGTATGTTGCCACGCTCGTCTATATCATTCATGATCAAAGAACTCATATAATGCCTCATTAAGAACAGGCAACCAATCTCAACCTATAGAAGCAGATGCTCAACTTTGCTTTACTTTAAAATAAACTGTTTTTAAAAAATCTTTAGCTAACATATAGAAAACGTTATATATAAAAATTATTTTTTCTTGTTTTTTTTAGCTATCTTTTTTAATGTTTTAGCTAAATTCTTTCTTTTTTTAGTACATGTTTTTTTAGTCATTGGTGTACAATATCATTTATGTGCTGGATTTATAGCTTTTTTAATCCATTTTTTTTTAGTAACCATATTATATATATACTAATAATAAAAAAACCCTATACTATATATATATAGTATAGAGTTTAGTTTTCAAGTAGAAACGACTAAGGCATAAGAACTAAATCAATTGCTGTATCAACACCCATCTTATTTCAAAGATAGTCTTTTTGTGCTTCTGTAAGCAATCCATCTATGTACTTAGCTTGTAAGTTTCTTCCTGTTAATACTGCTCTTGTAGCATCTTCATTAGAAGCATACTCAGCAGGATCTAAGGCAACATAACCAGTGTAAGCACCACCAGTTTTACCTAATTTTACAGTTGTTAAAGCCATAATGAATACTTTTAAAAAATAAAAGCTCACTCCTTATACCCCTCACCGAAGTGAGAGGCAAGGTATATATATTATATATTAGTGAACACCTGTGATAATTCTCCAAGCACCTGTGTTAAGACCTACTAATACAGTAGCATAGTGTGTGTATGCAATGTATGTAAAGATCTCAGGTTTTCTTGCGTTAACAATCTTAGAGATATCTTCGAATTTCATACCTGGAACGTATTTGTTAAGTGTTGGTGCATTACCATCAACGCTAACAGATTCGTTTTGTTTCATATATAATTTAACAAGGTTTCTATCCATGATACACATGAAAGATTTCTTTGGATGCAATATATTTAAGAAGTGATCAGTCATAAATTCAACAGTTCCGAATGGTCCTGTTATTCTTCTAACTGCTAATTTAACATCAGTACCTGTGTTATCATATACAGTAACTCCAGCTAATTTGTTCCAAGCACCATTCAATTTTGAAAGAGCTTGTAATGCTTTATAGTTACATGCAATTGTTAATGGTTGTCCATCATCAACTAGACCAGACATCTGAGCAGCATAGATTTCATCTATGATAGCTTCTACTTGGTCATCGTCATCAATTACAGAAGATAAGTCTGTGATCAAAGGCAAACCTGTAGCAGCAACAGCATTTTCAATAGCTGTAATTACTCAAAGCATTTCTCCTTTAGTAGTATTACCGTTTTGTGGTAAGTTTCTACCTCTCCAGAAACCAAATCCAAATTCATGTATTTGGTGTTGTAAGAAGTTTGCGAATACAGATGAAACGTAAGCTTCAGGTCCTTCTGGATATGAATAAGTTTTATTCAATTCTTTTACCTTAAAGTTAATTTCTCCTTGGAAGTTTTGGAAGAAACTTTCCATTTCGTCATTACCTTGTAGGTTGTAAGTATTAACGATGTCATCACCGTCATTTCTTACATTATACAATCTTAGAACTCTGTTAGTATCATAAGCAGTAACTGCTGCTTCTAAAGTAACATCGTTACCAGTGATTGATATAATTCTTCTTTGCAACTCTGTAGTTGTTGTACCATCATCAGAATAGATAAGGATAACATCATTTACAGATAGATCTGCAACAGAATCAAGAGTCATAGTAGTTGATGCTGTAACATCACCATTCAACTCTGTTTCGAATACTCTCCATTTAGCTTCTCGCCATTTGATAGAGTCTCATGTTTCTGTTATTGTATGTTCAATACCTGGAAGGTTTCTGAACTTAAACATTAACATTGTTTTACCGTCTTGCATTTGTAGTTGTTCAACATCAAATGTTAAGTACGCTAAAGATTTAAATTGTTTGTAAAGCACTTTAAAGATAGGTAACCCTGATTCAGTATATTTGTGAACTAAGTCACCTACAGTATAGTGATTACCAGTAGATGGGAATCATGCCATTTTAATAATAGTTTAAGATTAAAAAGATTTAAGCAGGAACGCCATGTACCTTAGCCCATTCGAGCGCAGGATCGGATTCCTCCTTTCATCAACGAGCAATCTCATCAGTTTGTTTTTTAGCAAGCTCTTCTATTCACTTAAGGCTATCCTCAATGTAATCATCTAAGTAATTTCATTTTAAAGGTTTACCAGTTAAGTTTTCAATCATATCAACAGCTTCCTGAATAACTTTGATTTTAAATGTCTCGTTAGATGTTTCTCTGAATTTCTTCAGATAGTTGTTTACGCCTTTCAATTCTTCTGGTATAACAACTCTAGAGTCGTCATACTTAATTGTATTCAATTCTTCCGTGATCTCTTTTAATTTTTCGTCTCTAGACTTTCTTGAAGTCCTTTCAATCGCAAGTTCTTGTTGAAGTTTGACATTTAAGTCAACAATCTCTTTTAATGTTTTAGATTGCTTTACTGGATCTCATTCTTGTTTAGAAGCTTTCTTAAGTTTTTCCTTAATTTTAGCTTCTGTTTTTCAAGATTCAGTAGTTCAGCTTTCTAAACTTTCATTCGTCATCTCTTCTAGAGATTTGAGGATCTCGTCTAGGTCTGGTTCGTCGCCTAGACCTTCGCCCTCTGGTTCGTTTGGATCTTCTCTAGTCTCAGTTTTTAAGTCTGGATTAGAGTCGTTGGATATTTCAGGTTCTTCATCCTCTTTAGGTTCTCATTCTGGAAATTCTCATTTGTCATTTCAAACCTCCACATCATCTTTAGTTTCCTCCGATTCAGGCTCTGAGTCTTTTTGTTCTCAATCTTTTGGATCTTCATTATCAGGTTTAGAATCGTCTTTTACTTCAACACCAGCTTTGCCTTCTTCTGCTAATTTTTTAGCAGCTTCAGCAGCTTCTTCAGCAGTAGGCACTGGAACTGGTGATTCAGGAGTTATATCAACTCATAAAGCCTCCATGGCTTCTAATGTTTTTGCGTCCATAATTTGTTAAATAATAATTTAAAACTTGTATTCACTTATTATATATAGTATAGAGTTCAGTTTTCAATAGAAAATTACCTACCTAACTTAGAAAGTAATTCTCACATATTTATTTTTTTTGTATTAGCTTTCTCTATTTTCTGTTCAAAATTCTCTGGATCTGTTGATCATCAACTAATTGGCATAGGCGGTTGCACCGCTCATCATCATTTATTTCATCATCAAGAATTAGGATCGTATCAAGGATTATTAGGAAGCAATCATTCTTTTTGTGCAACATCTTGTATTTCTTTCTTTGCTCTAAGTTTAGATAATTCTTCCTCAACAGTTCTTTGGTAGAACTCATCTTTAGATAACACACTATTTGCTCAGAAGTCAAATAAATCAACAGACTTTTTAATAACATCTTCTTGTTTCAAAAGATATCTTTGTGATACAGGATCTATTCATACTTGATTTATAACTTGTAATGCCTCAAGATTCTGTTGTTTTTCTAATTCTTTAGCAACATTCTTAAATGTTTCAACATTGAAATATACATCATATCTTCACATTAAATCATCATGTACAATCTCTTGGAACTTATCAAGATTATCTGATCATGTTATCCTAACCTTAATTTTATTTGGTAGATATTTTAATCATAATAATGAAAAGTATTCTGCAGCTTTAGTAAACAAGTCATTGTTGATAGATTCAATAAGAGGATTAAGCTTGTCTTTAGCTATAGCTTGTTGTATAGTAGCACCAGTAGCAGACCTCTCTATTCAACTACCTCACATATTATATCTGTTAGTACCAGCCTCAAGGTCTCATAAGTTTGCAATAGACTGAAGAGCAGCCTGTGCATTAGGGTCTGGTTGTACTATATCTATACGTGAGAACTCTTTATTATCTCACCTTGAAGTAAGTATTTTATATGGCACATAACTTAATGCTTCTTCGTCTCAATCCATAAAGAATCATTTATCAGCCTTAAACATAGGTGCAACACTCAATTTAACAGCATCTAAATATGCATTAAAAATAAGATCATATGATTTTTGTAATCAATCTTGTGATATTCATATACCAACTCATGTAGTATATCATGGAGTAGTTTGAAATCATATTTGTAAAAATGGATGTGCATTAAATGGATTTGGATTTATATCATCATAACAAATATATCAGTTAAACGCTACAACAAGATTTTCTGGTTCCCAATACTCAACAACTTCTATATATGAATTATCATAGTAAGCAAGATCAAATCTATATCATTCAGAATCTTTATCATCATTAACCTCAACCTCATCATAGAATGTTAATAACTTATATTTAGTGAAATCCTTATTTGAAAATCTATATGGTTTTCTTTTAATTGTATCAATTTCAGATTCTGTTAAGCTAAAGAATGGCTTATATTTTTTTAGAGCTTGATTGATTGGCATCCATTTTCTATAAATTATTTTACGTTTTTCATAAAATGGAAGTCAATCTTCTTCATAAAAAATTTCAAATGGTGATACAAACTCCATAACGGCAGCAACCTCATCAAGATCATATGTTTGTATATTCTTGTCTCAATTTTTTATATACTCTATCTGCTCTTTAAGAATCTTAAATCACACCTTAAAGAATCAATTTCATACATTGATTGCTTCTTTAATTCAATCAACAACAGCCCTTTTGTTTTGTCCATTACTAAAGCATCGATCAAGATATGCTTGATAAGCTTTTTGTTTTGGAACATACTCTTCTTTTCTAGCTTTAGTAGTAAGCTCAAAGTTAGATGTATATAAACTAGAAAACAAAGCATCAACCCTTACCTTAGTAAAGGGCGTCTTAATATTACTTCTCCATTCCTGTTTCAAAGCGAACAGCATTTTTTCTCTATCCTTATTAACCTGGTTATAGTTTTTATAAGCCTGGATATATTTTGGGAAGTAATGCCTTTCAAAATGGTCTATAAAATTTCAAACAACTCATTGTAGTCTATTCTGTAACTTTCTATCTTTTCATTCAGTAAATTTATTGGTCT
>Ga0256913_10000845_pt1 | contig 15870 bp, 13 predicted proteins | sample Axial_MatmetaG_FD_185970 | JGI IMG/M metagenome (GOLD analysis project Ga0256913, IMG submission 185970) | Deep-sea worm associated microbial mat communities from Axial Seamount, Juan de Fuca Ridge, Pacific Ocean - Axial_Mat | ecosystem: Environmental > Aquatic > Marine > Oceanic > Microbial...
GTAATCGGCTCAAGCGCAGCTTGAGAATTGATGGCCGCGCTTTGCGCGGCGGTAATCGGTGGTTGGTCTGGGGAGAGAGTGTCAGTTTTTTTGTTCGAGGAAAATTCTAATGACAGCGTCTCTTCTGAGTCTTCCGACGTATTGGTCGTATTTTTTCTTGACTTCGACGCCAGTGAGTTTGCTTTTGATTTCCGAACGTAGTTTTTCGAATGGAGGAGCCGAAGGCGCTTCCCGTTCGGCGAGTCGTATAAAATAGAATCCCTCTCTTGTTTCCACTGGTCCCGCCACCGTTCCGACGGGTTTTCCGGATATGGCGAGCGCGAATTCCGGTCTGAGTTTTTTTTCATTGATCCAGCCTATTTTTCCGCCGGTTGTTTTGCGTACGCTGTCGGAATTGAGCGCTACGTATCCCGCGAATGCTTTTTCGGTGGCTTTCAGTATCAGGGGTTTCAATTGTTCGGCAAGTCGTTTGTGTTCGGGTTTCAGGAAGAGGACTTGGAGGTTTACTCTCGTGGGTTTAGCGAATTCTGTTTTATGTGTCTCGTAATATTCCTTGACTTGGGATGGGGTTATATATACGGCTTTGTCGCATCTGGCGTCGAGGAGGAGTCTGACGGACGCCCGTTCCCGGGCCTTCTCCTTTATCTCCTCGATCGTCATGCCGACTTCGCGGGCTTTTTTCTCTAGTTTTTTCCTGTCGCCCCCCGCGACGTCGGCGGCGATTCTATCCACGAGTTTCTCCACGATTTGATCGGGGATGGAGTATCCTCTTTTCTTGAACCTGTCGTAAACGAGTTTGCGGTCTATCAGATTGTTTATGGAATCGAGTTTCAGTTTGAGCATCTCTTTTTCGAGTTCTTTGCCGGTGAACATGGCGGCGAGGCGTTGGCGTTCCGACGCCGTATTGAGAAACACGTCCAGGGAGGTGATGGGTTTTCCGTCCACGGTCGCCAGCACCACGTCTTTCGATGGGGGCGAGGAGGTCTCCCTCTTTTGGGCTTTGGACGCGTGGGGATAGAGGAACGCCGAAGCCGCCGCGAGGAGCGCGGTGGCGGCTCCCATTGTCCGCGTGGCGTGGCGTGGGTTCATGTGGAGAACACCACTGTTTTGTTGTCGAAGACGATGATTTGGTGGTCGAGATGGGCTTTGAGGGCTTTTGAGAGGACGAGGCTTTCGACGTCTCTACCGACGCGTTTGAGGTCGTCCGGTCCGCATTGGTGTGAGACTCTGGCGATATCTTGTTCGATGATGGGGCCTTCGTCCAGTTCCTGGGTTACGTAGTGCGCCGTGGCTCCTATTATTTTCACTCCCCGGTCGTAGGCTCGTCTGTAGGGGTTCGCGCCTTGGAATGCCGGAAGGAACGCGTGGTGTATGTTGATTATGGGTTTTCCGAATGAGTTCAGCAGGTATGGTGTTAGTATTTGCATATATCTGGCGAGGACGACGAGGTCGACGGAGTTTTCTCGCAATAGTTCGAGCACCGCGGATTCCTGGTCCTTTTTCGTTTCTTTCGTCACAGGCAGGTGTTTGAAAGGTATGTCGAATTGTTCGGCCACCCGTTCCAAGTCTGGATGGTTCGATATTATGATTGGGATTTCGCAGTTCAGGAGGCCTTCTCGTTGTTTGACGAGGATATCGTATAGGCAATGGGAGGTTTTTGAAACGAGCACCGCGATTTTCGCGGTCGCGTCCGGGTGGTGTACCGACCATTGGAGTCCCAGTTCCTCCGCGAATTCCGCGAATTCGGCTTCGAGTTCGTCTCTGGAAGTCGGCATATCGGCGGCGTCGAGAGCCACGCGCATGAAATATCGGTTCATCGTCATATCGGAATGCTGTTTGCAATCTAGGATGTTGAATCCTTTTCCGTAGAAGAACGACGATATTCCGGCGAGCAGCCCTTTGCTGTCGTCTCTTTGAATGAGGAACACTATTTCGCCCATTTTCCGTTTTCTCCCGGTGGTGATGCCGCGGTCTATCTGTCCGCGTACATCTTGTCGTAATAGTTTTTGTATTCTCCGGAGGTCACCGATTCGACCCATTCCAGGTTGTCCATATACCATTCGAACGTTTTCGCCATTCCTTCCTCGAAGGAAAGAGAGGGAGTCCATCGCAGCGTGTTTTTTATTTTGGAGGCGTCGATGGCGTATCTTCTATCGTGTCCTGGTCTGTCCTTGACGAATTCTATCAGCGATTCGTCGCGTCCGGCGAGGTTTAATATTGTTTTGACCAGGTCGATGTTCCGTTTTTCGCTATTGCCTCCGATATTGAACACCTCTCCCGGCTCGGCTTTTGTCACTGCCGCCCAGATGGCGTCGCAATGGTCTTCCACGAAGAGCCAGTCCCGGACTTGCAATCCATCGCCGTAGACGGGTATTTTTTTCCCCAGCCTGGCGTTGTTGACGCACAGGGGGATCATTTTCTCCGGGAACTGGAAGGGCCCGTAGTTGTTGGAGCATCGCGTTATGACACAGTCCATTCCGAACGTGTGGTGGAATGAATGCACGAGGTGGTCCGCGGCGGCCTTGCTTGCGCTGTATGGTGAGTTTGGTTTTATGTTGGTTTGTTCGGTGAAGGAGCCGTTTTCGCCTAGGGAGCCGTAGACTTCGTCGGTTGAGACTTGGAGGAATCGTTTGACTCCCGCGGTTCTAGCGTTTTCGAGTAGGTTCAGTGTTCCGAGGACGTTTGTCTCGACGAATATTTTCGGTCCTTCAATGGAACGGTCGACGTGGCTTTCGGCCGCGAAGTTCACGATGGTGTCGACGCCGTGTTTTTCGATGGTTTCCCGGACGAGGATAGGATCGCGGATATCGCCGTGGACGAAGGCGTGTTTCGGGTTGTCCATTTCGGATTCGAGGTTGGCGAGGTTTCCCGCGTATGTGAGCGCGTCGAGGTTGACGACGTTCGTTTCCGGATGTTTTCGGAGGATGTTTTTGACGAAGTTCGCTCCGATGAAGCCGGCTCCGCCAGTCACTAGGATGTTTTCGGGTTGAGGAGGCATATGGTTTCCCTTTGGGATATGTTATTTTGTTTCGCGCAATCTTCCGAAACGCGCGGTAGACCATCTGTTCCGTTTGTCTCCGGACCACATCATGAAGGACGGGCGTTGTCCGTTTTCGTCGTTGTCATTGATTCCGAAATCGAAATTGAAGGCTTTTCCCGCTTGGAGATGTTGTTTTCCGAGGCCATCGTATGGTATGAATAGCTCCACTCGGTATCCTCCCGGTATGGGGTTCGATCTAAACATTGTTCCCTGTATTTCGGCCCGCGCCGGCTGGAAGTAGAACTCGTCTTTTTTCGCGGTGGCGAAGAAAGGTGTCGCCACGACTCTGAAGACGCCTTTGTCGTATCTGCCTTTTCCCCTTTGTGTTTCCGGGCGCATATCGAAAAAGAATTCGACGTGGTCGTTGAGGTCGTCGCGTTTCGCGTTTGCCGCGAGCACGTCGTCTTTGACGTCCGCGACGATTAGCAGGCCGGTTTCACCTTTCACGACTTGGATATTGGCGGAGCAGTCTTTGGGTCCTGTCCAGTTCCCGCGTCCCCCGACGACCCTCGCCCGCTCGTTCATTTTCAGGATCGTTTTTTTTGTTTTCCGTTTCATTGTCTGGAATTCGCCTTGGCGCGCGACGGGTGGCGACATTTCGCCTTTGACGATCAATTCGCCTTGTTCGTATAGTTTCCACTCCAATTTCGGGATATCTCCCGGGTTTGTTATAGGTGAAGCGAAGAAGACGATGTTTTTCACTCGTTTGGGTTCCAGGAATACATCGCAACGTTGTGGCGCGATAATTCTCTCGACGGGATTTCCCGAGGGGCCGTTTTTCCATTCCAGGCAAAGCTGCATGGTTTCCTTGAATGTGTTGTTAAATTGGAATTCCACTCTGGTGCCTTTTTTTGGATTCAATATCCAAGTTCCACCGTTGTCGAGCGATTGTTTCACGCCCGCGACCATGCGGCGGAATCCCTTTAGAATTATGTTGGAGGGGTATTCTTTTCCGTCCTTGACCACCTCGATTTTCGCTTTTCCCTTCAACGGGACGGAGACTTTGAGGAAATGGAAGAATCCGCCGAGTTTTGGCCACGCGTCGAGTTCCGCTCCCCCGCCTCCGGTGATGAAGCACGGTATGCCTTGGACGTTGAATGGCTCGTAGTAGTGTTCATGCCCCGCGAATACCGCGTCTACCTTGTATTTCAGGAGTAGCGGCTGGATCTCCTTCATCCACGCGCCTTGACCGGAGTAGTCCGTGCCGTCGACCCATAGCGGTTTGTGGATGAAAAGGAACTTGTGCGCGGCGCCCTTCGCTTTTTCCAAGTCTTTAGCGAGCCATTCCAGTTGTTTTCCAGTTATTCTGTTCATTTGCCCTGGAATCTCCGAACTCAGGGATATGAAATGAGTTCCCTTGTGGTCGAAGGAGTAGTATGGAGCGCCATAGCGCTTTTTGTAGGTCTCGTAGCTGTGTTTGTCCCATACGTCGTGATTCCCCATGACCATGTAAAGCGGGGCGTCGTAGCGCGCGACGGTTTTGTCGAATTCGTGCCATTGACGTTCTAGCAGGTTCCCTTGGCGGGTGTTGTATCCCCGGACCATGTCTCCCACTAATATGGTGAAATCCGGTTCGGCGCGGTTGATCGCGTCGATGTTTTTGAGGTAGTCGGCTGAGGGTGAGGCGTTGTCTTTCGGTATGACCAAACGTCCCGGACGGGTGTCCCCTATCACCGCGAAAGTGAAGCTGGCGGGTTTGTTTTCCACCGGTTTCGCCTGTGGTCGCAGTCCTCTGGGTTGTGTTTGGATGGCGCATCCCGCGGCCAAGGCGAGGAGGGCCGCGCAAGCGGCTCCCAGCTTGCTGGCATGGCTGGCCGGAATGGTTTTCTCGTATAGTGAAACTCTCATGAGTCAACAGTCTCCAAAATAGTGGAGCGCCGGGTTCGTAGTTTTCTCCTCGGCGCTTCGGTGGTTTGGACCCAGCGGTTTAGAGGGACGCCTTCTTGAACTCCACCTCGTAGAGTTGCACCTCGTCTCCTTCCTTGAAATCGGCGAAATTGTCGAGGCGTATGCCGCATTCGAGTCCGGATTTGACCTCCTTCACGTCGTCTTGGAATCTACGCAACGACTTCACCGTTCCGTTGTATAGGAGTTCTCCCGCGCGCTTCACGCGGGCTTTCGCCCCTACTCTGACCATGCCTTTTTCCACTAGGCATCCGATAACGTTCGGTCCTTTCGAGACATCGAAAATCTGTAGGATTCTGGCGTTGCCAATGTCTTTTTCCCGTTCGTCCGGGGCCAGACGTCCCGTCAGTGCCTCTTCTATGTCCTCGAGTAGTTCGTATATGACGCTGTAAAGTCTGATTTCGACGTTTTTCTCCTCGGCGAGTTTGTTGACTCCCGGGTTGACTTTCACGTGGAAACCCACGATAATGCCTTGCGACGCGGCCGCGAGCAGTATGTCGTTTTCCGTTATCGCTCCGACGGCTGAATGTATGGTTTCGACGGTTATTTTCTCGGAGGGGAATTTCGCCAGAGACTCCGCGATCGCCTCGAGAGAGCCTTGGACATCGGCTTTGAGCACGATTGGGAGGCGTTTTTTGCTTTCCTTGCCGAAGGACGCCAAGAGTTCGTCCAAGGAGAGGGATGGTTTCGACAATTCCGATTCGCGCGTGGTCTGCGTTCGTTCCTCCGCGATGCGTTTCGCCTCTTTCTCGTTCGCCAGGACGACGAGTTTCGAACCCGCTTCCGGTGTTCCCGAGAGGCCCACGACTTTCACGGGGGTTGAGGGTCCGGCTTCCTTCACCGTTTTCCCCGTCTCGTCGACCATTGTCCGCACCTTGCCGAAAAACTCTCCGCAAAGGCTCGAGTCGCCTTTTCTCAAGGTTCCGTTCATTACGATCACGTTCGCTGTCGGTCCGAATCCCTGTTCGAGTCTGGATTCGAGGACAACCGCTTCCGCCGGTCGGTCCGGATTCGCTTTGATTTCGAGCATCTCCGCCTCGAGGTGGATTCGTTCCAATAGTTCGTCGAGGCCTTCACCTGTCATGGCGGAGACCTTGACCACCCCGACGTCGCCGCCCCAATCCTCGCTCATCAGATTGTTGCGTTGCATGTCGGTGAGGATTTTATCGGGATTCGCACCCGGGAGGTCCATTTTGTTGATCGCGACGATGATCGGCACGTTCGCCGCTTTCGCGTGGCTGACCGCCTCGATCGTCTGCGGCATGAACCCATCGTCCGCCGCGACTACGAGTATTGCAATGTCCGTGACGTTCGCCCCGCGGGCCCTCATGGAGGTGAAGGCGGCGTGTCCGGGGGTGTCGATGAATGTTATTTGCTGTCCTTTGTGCTCAATCACGGACGCTCCGATATGTTGCGTGATTCCTCCCGCTTCCCGGTCAACCACGTTGGTCGCCCGGATTTTGTCTTGGATCGAGGTCTTTCCGTGGTCCACATGGCCCATGAACGTGACGATCGGTGGTCTGTCGACCAGTTTAGACGGGTCGTCCTCTTTGAGAAGCGCTTCCAGCTCCGCTTCCTCGTCGCTGGCTTTCTTCTCCGCCTTCCCGCGTTTGTCGACGATCAGTGTCACGTCGAAGCGGTCGCACAGCTTCGTCGCCACGTCCGCTTCCAACGTCTGGTTGATATTGGCCAGGACGTTCATCGACATGAGCGCGCTGACGACCTCGTTCGGTTTTTTGTCCAACGCCTCGGCGAGGGCCTTGACGACGATGGGTGATTTGAGGTGTATCTCCTTGGAGGGGGCTTTTTCCCTGCGCGCCTCTTTCGCTTCCGCGCGTTTCTGGCGAGCGGCGTCACGGTCTTCCGAGACGCGTTTGTCCAACGCCTTAGCGGCGTCTCCAGGGACGGTTGATTTAGACGATGCGCACTCGAACCCCAGTTCGCGGAGGAGTGTCACCACCTCTTTCGGGGAGATCCGGTGTTTTTTCGCCAATTCGTTGACTTTTACTTTTGCCGCCATTTCAGGGAATTACTCCTCTACTTTGCCCAAAGCTTCGAGAACCGCCGCCACTTCCTCTTCCGTCAAGGCGTCTATCGCCGCCAAGTCGGTTTCCCCGGCTTCTTTCAAGCCGTCCACGGAAGTGAACCCGTTTTGAACGAGTTTCTCTATCGTCGCTTTGTCCAAGTGGAGTTTTTCCGCCAGGGAATCCACCGCTTGGGTTATTTGGTCTTCGAAGGAGACTTTCTCCTCGGCCTCGGCCGCGGAGATGTTGACCTTCATCCGTATTAGTTTCGATGTGAGTCTGACGTTTTGTCCGCGTTTTCCGATGGCCAGGGAAAGTTGATCCGAATCCACCGTGACGTCAACCGTCGACTCGTCCTCTATCACCTCGATACCCGCGAGTTTCGCGGGTTGCAAGGCGTTCGCGACGAATTGTTTGAGGTCGTCGCTGTATTCCACGATGTCTATTTTCTCTCCGCCTAGTTCGCTCGTTATGCTTTTGACGCGTGTTCCGCGCATTCCCACGCAAGCACCGATCGGGTCGACGCGTTCGTCGTTGCTGAGGACTGCTATTTTCGTTCTCGAACCCGGTTCACGGGCTATCTCTTTGATTTCGACGATTCCGTCGTGTATTTCTGAGACCTCGCGTTCGAAGAGGCGTTTCACGAAATCCTTGTTCGTTCGGGTCAATATCAAGCTTGGTCCCGAGCCCGTGGGTTCTATTCTGACGAGCAGGGCGTTGATTCTATCTCCCGGCATGTAGCTTTCGTGGGGGATTTTGTCCTTGTAGGAGAGGATGCCCTCGGCTTTTCCGAGGTCGACCACGACGTTTCCCGCGTCGTATCTGCGGACGACTCCGTGGACGATTTGTCCGAGGAACTCTTTGAATTCGTCGTTGACAATTTCTTTTTCGACTCTTCGTATTTTGCTCATCATCGCCTGTTTCGCGGCTTGCGCGGCGATTCGGCCGAAGTTTTCCGGGGTGACTTCCCAGTCCACCACGTCGCCGACCTTGGCGTTCGGGTAGCGTGATTTCGCCGTTTCCAGCTCTATGCGGTTTTGTGATTTCTCGGGGTTCGATTCCACGACCTCGAGTTTCGCCATGACTCTGTATTCGCAGGTGTCCTGGTCGAATTCCACGTTCAACTCGTCGGCTGGCAGGTCCACGCTTTTGCGCGCGGCCGACTCCATCGCCTCCTCGAGGACGTGGACCATCGTTTCGCGGTCTATTCCGCGTTCCTGCTCGATGTATTCAAGCAAAGCTGAAAGCTCGTTGTTCATATCCGTTTTTTTCCTGATTTCCCGCGTTTTCCGCGGCGCTGTCAAACCCAGTTCGAACGCAAAAAGAAAAGCGGGCCGACCCTCCGCGTTTACCGCGGTAGCCGAATCCCACCGAACCATCGGCGTCAAAAACAGCCCGTAATATAACCTTCCCCCCCCCCTTTGCAAGGGATTTGGATGATATCCGCGATATTTAGGGTTATTTCTCGACGACGGTGCCAAGTTTTTTATTTTCAAAGGGTTGCGCGTGTCGTGCGCTATGTTTCTCGGGCATCGCTCCGCGGAGTGTGGAGTGGGTGGCTTCGGGATGTCACTCGAAGAGGCGTTTCGTTTCCGGCGTTTCGGTTATCCATCGGTGTATGTCGGAGACGATATCTCTGATGTTTTTTCTGGGTTTCCATCCACATCGGGCGGTGATCGCCGTGTTGTCGGAGATGTATACGGGGATGTCCGCGTATCTGGTTTTGGGTTCCGGCGTTATTTCTATGTTGTTACCGGTTGTTTCGGCGCAGATTCCGGTGAGTTCTAGTAGGGACGCGCTGGAGTCCGGTCCTCCGCCGACATTGAAAGGGGTGTCCGCGAAGTCCGCGGGATTTTCGGTTTGCCGGATCACGAGTCGCGCGAGGTCGTCGATATGCAGCATGTCGCGGACTTGTTTTCCTTTTCCTCCGAACCCGATGTATTTCAGGGGTTTTCGGAAGTGGTGGGCGGCTGTCCAGAAGGCGGCTATTCCTTGGTCCGCCTTTCCGAACTGCCAAGGTCCCGCGATGACGCCGCAGCGGTTGACGACGATGGGGATTCCGAACGCGTCGTTGTATTCCCGCAGGATTATTTCGGCCGCCAGTTTCGTTCCGCCGTAGAGGGATCTCGGTCCGTCTAGGGGGAGGGTTTCCGCGACGCCTTTCGATGATAGCCCCGGGGTTTTTTGGTTATCGGTGAGTTCGAATCTTGTTTCGGTTTCCCGGATGTCGCATTCCACGAGTGGTTTGAGTGGGTATATTCTGCTTGTGGAGAGGAAAATCATGGCCGCGCCGCGTTTTCTGCAGTATTCGGCGCAGTTCAGGGCTCCTTGGAGGTTTGTTTGGAGTAGATACGAGGTGTCGCCGTCGCTTCCTGCCAGCACCGACGGTTCGGCGGAGCATTCGATCAGGATATCCGCGTTTCCCGCGTTTTCCAAGTCGTCCGTTGAGCGGACATCTCCCTTGATGAATTTTATTCCTTGGGCCTCGAGTCTCGGGATGTTCATTTCCGAACCGGTTCTGTGGAGGTTGTCGAGTGCCGCGATTTCCGCGTCGCGCCAAGTGTTTTTCATGGCCAACGCCAAGTTGGAGCCCACGAATCCGGCTCCGCCAGTTATCAAAATCCGTTTCATCGAGCGTCTCCTTCCGAGTCCATCCGCCACGGCGAACAAATAGCATTCGGGGGCGGGTTTTGCAACGGGTGGCGCGCGCGGCGGGGCTCCGTTCGGGTTGCGCTCCGCCGCGCGCGGTGTTATGGTTCGCGCTATGGATGTCGATTATTCGATAATAATTCCGACGCGGACGATGGAGGGTAACGCGCTCCTCGATTCCCTGTTGGAGGCGTTGTCCGCGCAAACCGCGCGGCCGCGGGAGGTCCATGTCGTGGCTGGGGACAAGCGCCAGGGTCGCGCGATAAACCTAGGGGTTTCGAAGACGGACTCGGAATACGTCTCCACGTTGGACGACGATTCGGTGGTGGACGACTCGGGTCTTTTCGAGAAGTTGCTGACGGTTTTCGAGGGTGACGCTTCGATTGGGGTGGCTGGTGCGGCGTGCGAGATTCCCGAATGGGCGTCTCCCTTCCAGAAGCGCGCGATGCGGCAGATTCCCAGAAGTTATTTCCCCACTCAAAAGGAGACGATCGACTCTGACATGGCGCAACATGGTTGTCTTGTCATGCCACGGGGTCTTTTTCTTGAAATAGGCGGCGAGGACGCGTCGTTGAAGCGGGGACTTGATCCTATCTTGAGGAAGAAGGTCCGCGACGCCGGAAAGCGCGTGGTGGTGGTGGCCGACACGTGGATATACCATTTGCTTCCCGATTCGTTGTCCGCGCTCGCGAAGCGGTTTTTCCGGAACGGCCGCGGGTCGCGTTACGCGTCGAAGCGGCATCCTGAGCGTGTTTTCGAGCTTGGGGATGGATACGAGGGTGGCGAGTTCGTGGAGAGGCGTTCGGCGTTGTTCCGGGCGTTTCGGCGTTTTTGGATGCTTGTTTCCGCGTTTTTCGCGTTCAAATGGATTCGTTTGGCGGCGGACGCCGCGTATCTCGCGGGAATCGCGGTGGAGACGTTTTTTCCGAGCGCCGACGACGAGGTTCCGAAGGTGCGTTCGGTCGGGACGTCGGAGCTGAAGGGGCGCCCTTTCAAATTGTTCGTCCATCAAGTGGAGTTGGAGGAAGGGGGATGAGGATACTCTACGTCTATTTCCATAGTTTCGAGGACATGCCCTACCACGTTAGGGAGTGGGTCGAGGCGGCGATTGGCTCGGGGATCGAGGTTGTAGTCGTCACTTCCGTTTCGGAGGAGTTTTTGGATTCCATCGGCTGGACGGGGCGGGTGGAAGTCCGCCAAGTCGAATATCCGGGGAGCGGATTCGTCAACAATTTGAAATTGTCGCGCCGTTTCGCCGCGGCGGTCGCGGAGGAGTTGGGGAAGGGGGAATACGATTTGGTTTACGAGCGGTTTTCCACGGTGTCTCCGGCGGTAGCCAAGGCGGTTTCCGCGCGCGGCGTCCCCCATTGCGTCGAGATCAACGGGATAATCGAGAACGAATTGAAGTTGTCGGGCGCGTCGTGGGCGCGCCGGGCGTGGTTCGTCCGGGCGCAACGCGCAGTTTTCGCGGAGGGGGTTTGCGTGGTGGCGGTCACCGAACGGATCAAGGAGTGGATCGTCGAGCGTTACGGTGTTCCTGAAAAGCGCGTGGCGGCGTTTTCTAACGGCGTGAATCCTGAGCGGTTCAAACCCATGCCGAAAGTCGATTCGCGCCGGAGATTCGGGATTTCGGAGGATGGATTCGTCCTTGGGTTTCTAGGCAGTCTCTATCCTTGGTGCGGGTTGGACCGTCTCGTCGAGGCCGCCTCGATGATGTCTGAGGAGGAGCGGGGAGGGATCTTCTTCATGGTTGGTGGAGGGCAGGAACCGATGAAGTCGGATTTGGAGCGGTTGGCGTCGGAGAAGGGTGTTTCCGAGATTTTTCTTTTCTCCGGCCGGATCCCCTGGTGCGACGCGGCGGAATACATCTCCTGTTTCGACGTGGCCGTCAGCCTGAAACTCCCCGCTGGCGGGATGTCTTTCTCCCCTCTGAAACTCTACGCTTACATGGCGTGTTCCAAGCCCGTGTTGGCGGCGGATACTCTGGGAATGGAGGATTTGAAGCCGCGCGACGTGGGATTGTTCCTTCCTCCGTCGTTGTCCCCCGCGGAGATCGCGGACGGAATCCGCGTATTCCGCGCCATGTCGGACGACGAGAGGGATGGGATGGGGCTTCGTGCCCGCCGTTTGTCCGAGGAGCGGTATTCCTGGAAGAGCATAGTGGAAGGGACGTTGAAGTGGTTCGCGGAGGTGTCGGCATGAGGATATTCGCGGTTGGATTCGCCGATTTGTCCGGGCGCGCCGGAACTTCCGGGGGGGTTGTCCATCTTCTCGAGACATGCAAGGCGTTGAAGGAGGCGGGGCACGAGGTGACGCTGTTCGTCAGCGGTCCCGGGGAATACGACGGGGGGGATTTGCCGTTCCGCGTCGTCTATCTTCCTTTCGTGAACATCCGCTTTTTCCGTTCGGTTTTCCAGCCGTTCTTTCTTTTTCTTTGGTTGTTTTGGTATTGCCTGACGGAGGGGTGCGACGTCATATACGAGAACTGCGTGGCGTATTCTTTTTCCGGCGGGCTGGTCGCCAAGATATTCGGGAAAAAACACTGTATGCATGTCCACGGGTTCTATCCCGACGAGATGGCGATGGCGGGACATGGTGGTTTGAGACTGGCGATCGTCAAGTTTTTCGAGTGGGTGGACTACAAGTTGACCGACGCGTTGTTCTGCGTCACGCCCGTGGTGCGCGAGAGGGTGATGGAGTTTTACGGGGTGCCGCCGGGGAAGGCGTTTTTCGTCTATAACGGCGTAGATATCGAGCGTTGCCGTCCGATTCCCAAAAAGGAGGCGGCTGGGAATCTGGGGTTGCCGGCGAACCGGCGCTACGTCGGGTTCACCGGATATTTGTTTCCCTGGTCGGGGGTGGATCAGTTGATTCGATGCGCGCCGAAGGTGCTGGAGAAATTTCCGAAAACGACGTTTCTAGTGGTCGGGAACGGGATTTGGGGTGAGAAGGAGTTGCCGGAGATGGCGGAAAACGCGGGAGTCGCGGAGAATTTTCTTTTCACCGGCTATCAGCCTTGGGAGAAAATCCCGTTCTATAGCGCGCTTTACGATGTTGGTCTGACGCCCTATCCCGGCGAAAAGGGTGTGGGGCGCTATCGTTCGTCGATGAAATCGCTCGAATACTCCGCCGCGGGAACACCCGTGGTCATAACCCGTTGCGAGGGGGTCTCCGACATCATCGAGAAGGGGGAGTGCGGGATAGTCGTGCCGCCGGACGACGACGACGCTTTGGCTGGGGCGATAATCGAGCTTCTTGGCGACGCCAAGCTCCGGAAAAAGCTCGGCGTCAAGGGACGTAAGCTCGTGGAAAACGAGTATTCCTGGCGCGACGTCGCAGAGAAGATGACCGGCATCATCTCGAAAATCGACGGGTGACGCTGGGGGGGAACGTTGTCGAGCGGTTTGTTTTCCCTACGTCTCCAGCACCATTTGGCGGGCGCGTTTCATCAGTTCGTCGCGTTTTTTTATTCTGAGCGCTATTACCGTGGCGAGGACGCCGGTGAATATTGTGAGGATAAGGAAGAACAGCGCGAAGGATAGAACCGCCATGAAAATAAGCATGGCGAACGCGCATCCCTGTGGTTTCAACGGGCTCGTCCAATCAGCGGTGACGTTTCTGCATGCCAACGCCTGGAATTGTCCGTTGTCGTTCGCTCCCGCGAGTTTCACCTCGTCGCCTTCGGATATGACCGCCGGAAGGGAGGTTTCCAATATCACCCGGGCGTCGCCGATCTTGAACATCGTCAGGTGAGTGGTGGTGAGGGTGTTCGGCGACCCCGAGGTCTGCGTCGAGCGTTCGATGTCGCTGGCGACGCCTTTGAGTAGTACTAGTTCTTCCATTTGCTTCTTTGACTCCTTCTTTTTGTTTTTTTTTCGGCGTTTCCTCTGATTTGCCGTGTTTGTGGTTTTTGATTCAGTCGCCGTTCGGCGCGAGGACGGTGCCGTTGTCGCCGGATAGCACGGTTTCCAGTTCGAGTTTTTCCGTTAGTTCCGCGGGTGTTGGGAGTAGGGAGCTTGGGACGTTGTTGAAATATAGGACGGCGCCTCTGTTTTTTCTGATATCCACCGCCATCGCGGCCATCTCGGATTCGTATTCGGGATTTTGCGCGCCGTCGATGGTCTCCCGGGGGATTGGTTTAGTCGTCCGTTTCGTTTGGTAGTAGATTCCCGCGGCCCCGTTCGTGTACACGGGAGCGTCGGACGGGAGTCCCCGCAGGAACTCGACGAGCGGGGATTTCCTCCATTCGTCGCTTGAGTATTCCAAACCTTTCGAGTGGATTTCCGCGCAAAGAGCCGTGGACCTGAGCGCGTACGATATCAGAAGCGTGGCGGCGATGGCCGCCACCGCGGTTTCCGCGGATTTGCCGTTTCTCGCCGCGACTTCCGCGGCTAGCCAGGCGCAGAACGGTATGGCGACGGCGAATTCCGGTAGCATTACGCGGTAGCTCAGGGGAGTGGAGTAGTCGGCGAATGAGATAGACGTCGCCAGAAACGCCGGATAGACGGCGAGAAAGACCAGCGCGGCGGTGGCCGCGGCCGCGCTCTCTCCGCTGAAGATTCCGTCAACGGTTTCCGCTACGCGTCGGCGATGTCTCCAAAGTAGCGCTGCGAATCCCGCCGTCACGACTAGAGATAGGGCGGCCAGAGTCAGTTTAGGCGCGGTTCCCGCGTTTTTCAGCCAGTCTATCGCGGGGTTGGGGAGGAACACGAAAAGAATCGATCTGACGAGCTGGCGGACGTGGGGGAGGTCGATTGGGTGGAAGACCAGATGCCGGTTGGCCGCGCTGCCTCCGATAATCATGTTCCTGAGCATCCACAAGGCGAGAGGCGCCGACGCCATGGCGGAGAAGGCCGCGGCGCGGGCCAGACGTCGTTTGATGGATAGGCGGGCTCGTGGTAGCAGTAGCAACGACAGCGTTCCGGCGGCGACGAGCGCCAGTCCAGCGTAGCGTTGCAGACATGAAAGGGCCGTCAGGACCGCGGCGGTGGCGAGCCAACGCCATTTTCCCGTTTCGAGGAAGCGCGGGAGCGCGCAAAGCGCGGCGAGCAGAAATGTTATGAACAGCGGTTCGGTGAGGACCTTGGCGTGTATCGATATCATCGCCTCCGAAAGCGCGAGGAGCGCGGCGGCTATGAACGCCGTTTTAGCGGACGCCCCGAATCGCCGCGTCAAGGCTCCGCAGAGGAGCGCGTTCAGCGCGAACGCCAAGGCTCCGAGGATTTTAGCCGATGTCTCAATGGAGGCTCCCGACACTCGGGACAAGGTAGCCAAAAGCGTTGGATACAGTGGCGGGAAATGGGTCATCGGGATGTTCCTCCCGTACGCCGTGGTCCAGATTTTCCCCTTGTCGACGATGTTTTCCGCGGTGTCGAGGAAAACCACGGAGTCGGTGGAGACGCCCGCGCCTTTGTCCATCGTCAGATAGAGCGCGGTGCCCGCGGCGGCCGCAAGAAGGAACGCGGTGGCGGCGAGAACGGGATTTTTAAAGATTTTCCGGCAGTCCATCCGTTTTGCCGCGGTTTTTGAAAGACTTGAAGATTGACGCGATAACGAGGAAGGCGGTCAGTGCTATGCCGGCCAATCCGGCGAAGGAACCGATGGAAAGATTCGTCGCCAAGCTCTCTAGTGGTGCGTTCGTTGAAGGTTCGGCGTATGGTTTGAATGTCAGAATTTTAGACAGGGAGTTCAAGGCCGTGGTCGCCTCCGCGATGGCGATGACGAGCACCGCCGCCAGGATATAGGCCGAACCCGGTATCCCCTTGGTTGTGCCTGTCGCCGTTCGTCGAGCCGCCGCTTTGACCATGTGTATTGATACCGCCATCGCCATCGCTGGGAGTGCCGCGGCCGCCAGAGCGAAAAATACGCTGACGTTGGCCATTTCGATGTGTTGTTTCATGATCGCGGCTCTATCCGACGATTGGACTCCCAAGCAGGAGAACATTCCCATATATCCGGAGACCGTGATGAACGCGCCAATCGTCAGCGTTGTCAACGCGCATATCGCGAGCAGTTTGGTGGATAATGGGATGAGTCGTCCGTCCGATCGCTTCGCTTGGATGAGCGAGATGACGCTCAGCGTTATTCCAAGTATGGAGAGGAGGAAGAGTAGCGCCCAGGCCGCCATGGCTATCGCGCCTCCCCCCAGGACGATGTCTGTGAATGTCATATGGGAATCGTTCACGTGGCGACCTCCTCCGCGGAATCCGCGGTGTGGTTCGCCCGCTCCAACAAGCGTTTTTTAGCGAAATG
>Ga0256913_10000846_pt1 | contig 15866 bp, 9 predicted proteins | sample Axial_MatmetaG_FD_185970 | JGI IMG/M metagenome (GOLD analysis project Ga0256913, IMG submission 185970) | Deep-sea worm associated microbial mat communities from Axial Seamount, Juan de Fuca Ridge, Pacific Ocean - Axial_Mat | ecosystem: Environmental > Aquatic > Marine > Oceanic > Microbial...
CCACTCTGGAATGGGTGGGACGTGTCGTTCTTTGCTTCGCGGTTGTCGCGTGCGTCGGGACCTTGGGAGTGATCCACCACAAGACCGTCAAGGACCGCGCGCGGAGGGAGCGCTACGAGCCTATGAGCTCTGGAGGTTACGTCGAGGCAGTGTCCCCGGAACGCTATCCCTCGAGATCCGTCTTAGTGATAGGGGGGACCGAATGCGAGGTTACGCGTGAGTACGTCGCGGAGGATTTCGACGACGCCAAGGCGTCCTACGGAGCGCGGAAAACGTCCCTTGGGTGGCGGCGAACGGAGGACGCTGGTTCCGCGGTTCCGCTGTCCGCTCTTTCGTTGGCCGCTCCGAAAGCGGCGGCGGCGAATATAGAGTATTACCTCACGCCCTCGGGGAAAGTTGTTGGGGTTGCGTTTTCGAAACGCGGAAGCGGCACGAAAATAGTATCTGTGGAGTTAGATCCCATATCGTTGGCGAAGCGCGGGAGCGTTCCTCCCGGCGGTTCGTCCGTGGTTCCGGAGAAGTATCTAGCTCTGATGCCAAATCCTCCAACGCTCTCGTACCGCTCCGCCAACGGCGTGGATTATGGTCTCTACGTCTGCCGTACTGGGCTCGGGACCCCGGAAAACGCGTTGATGGAATTGGTCGAGAAGCGGCTGAAGGCGAACGGATGGTCTTTGGAACTTCCGACCGAAGTTGTGGGGAAGAGCCCGTTACTCGCGGGGAAAAAGTCTGGAACGATGGTCGTGGCTAGAAAAAACGGTGTTTCGTGCAATGTTATGATATCCACCCAGGAGGATGGCGGTGTCGCCGCGTATAGGTTCTCCGAACTCAAACGGGCGGACGCTAGGAGGTAGCCAAAAATGGAAGATAGGAAAAAAAGTCTCGTCCCCTTTGTCATCGCTGTTGTTTTCGGTGTTGTGTCGGTTATAGCGGTCAACCGTTATATAACCTCGAAGACCACGTCCGCCAAGAAAGTGAAAGTAGTGGGTATAATCGCAGCGAAAACGGCGATCAAATCCGGGGCTCCGATATCTATGGACCAGTTGACTGTCAAAACCATTCCACTCTCGGCTTTCTCCTCCGTGAACATATCCGTTCCACTGGGTTCCTCGCTCCAAGACTCCAAGGAGGTCGAAGCGAAAAAGAATCTAGTCGCCGGACGCGTGGCGGCCCGGACGATTCCCCTCGGGGATCCGATTATGTGGTCCGACGTGCGCGCTCCTGAGATATCCCGACTGGCGAACAAGCTCTCGACCGACATGCGCGCGGTCACGATTCCGGTGGACGCCCTCTCCGGGGTGGGCTACAACATTCTTCCTGGAGACCATGTCGACATCCTTGCCTCCAGCTCGGGCGGAGGTTGTTCCTCGGGGGCGGCGCGGACCGACACCAAGCAGGCTCCTCCGTCCACCTACATCCTCATGCAAGACGTTTTGGTGCTAGCCGTGGCGCAGAATTTCAACACCTTCACGACTCTTGAAAACCGCACGATGACCTTCTCCAACATCACTCTTGAGGTCACGGAGACGGAAGCGTTGATGTTGACGCAGGCTCGGCGCAGGACAGCGCTATCCTGTCTTCTCCGGGCTCCTGGTTCGCAGGACAGGATAAGCTCCAAAAAGCTCCCCAACATCGACTGCGACACTCTCAAGAACGGTCTCATCGCCAAACTCGACGCCGCCCGTGCGGAACTCGTGAAGAGGAAGTATCGAGTAAAAAAAGCTGTCAGTGACTTGGACAAAGCATCCCCGGTCAACGCTTCGAGATCGTCGAGGGTAAAGGTTGACGCCGCGGCGGGTAACGACAAGAAGAAAAAAGGCGGAGCCGCCGGGAAGGACTAGTTTCTCTTTCTTGCAGCACGGGTCCATAGGCTCCATCGAGTCGTCGGGGAACGTTGGATCGGCTCGATTGGGAAGGAAAGGCTCAAAAACAGAGGTGTCGAAAAATGGGAATCTCGATTTATTTATTGTTACGGAAGACAGCGTTGACGGCTACGTTTCTCGCGTGCGTCGCGTTAAACGCGACGGAACCGCTGAGCCGCGACATAGAATTGAAAGAAGGCTCCAGGAAAGTGGTGCGTCTTCCGTCCTTGGATAAATTCTTCGTTCAAGACCCCGCCATTCTCAAAATGTCGGAAGCGGAAACGGATGGAGATTACATTCTGACGGGCCTTTCCATCGGCAACACCGACATCGCGTGCGCCAACGCCGACAAAAGCCGAACCCTTCTCAAAGTCAAAGTCGTTCCCCGCTATTGGAACACGCTAAAGTTTCTATTCGCGGACATGCCAAACGTCTCTTTGAACATAACCGACGGACATGTCATCATTTCCGGCAAAGTGATACAAAACAGCGTTTTGAAAAAGGTCGAACAGGCGGTGTCTTTGGATAAAAAGCGGATTATAAACAACATCGAGTTGTCACATTCCGATTTGATAAAACGGATTGGTAAATATCTCAAGGGGGAAAAATTCGACGACGTGACCGCCGAGGTTATGGACAAGACCGTTTATCTCGAGGGTAAGATATTCGACAAGGCGAAACTGTCGAAACTTCTCTCCGTCGTCCAATCGTATACGAAACCCGCGGGATTCGCGCTCAATTCCTCCGGAGTGATACTCAGCGGAAGCCCCTTGATCGTCCAAGTTCGGTTCGTGAGCGTCACCAAAGGGAAAAACGACAATCTCGGTCTGACAATGGACGAGATCAAATACTCGATGACGTTCGATCCGTCCGCGTCCCACACCTACGACAACTCCGCCGTCCCGAACGTGACAAAAAAAGCCGCTTACGGGGGTTCCGGAACCGTTACCAACGCTGGAGCGCTCAACGTCCAAAGGATACGCGACGCGATGAAGGTTCTTTTCGACAGCAATCTAGCGACGCGCAGCGGAGAGAACGCCAAGTTGCAACGCGGGGGGACGGTCTACGAGAAAATAGAGGGGGTCCAAGCGGTGGATCTCAAGGAGATCGACTATGGCTTCATGGTCAAAGTCACTCCGACGATGGTCAACGAGAAGAATATAACAGTGGATGTCAGCGTGCAAGTCAGCGGGATACAACGCCAAGTTCCGCTAACCATCAATAAATACGACCTCTCAGCCAAATACACGATAGCTCCTGGAGAGGTCATCGTTATCAATAGAATGAACGCGATAAACGACCATGTCAGCGAGCAGGGAGTGCTTGGGCTCTCCGACATTCCTTTCATTGGCAGCCTATTCGACAACAACATGGCGGACACCGCGCACTCCGACATACTCCTTCTTTTGCGAGTGTCCCTGCAATCGCGGGACGAACGGGCTATCGAGGCGGACTCCGCCGCGAGGAAATTCGAGAAAGCCAAGCGAAATCCGACCGAAGTCGACATGAACTATTCCGACGAGATAGTCAAGGAAGCGGTTGATGAAATCGATAAATTGTGACCACTGCGATTCCCCCTTCCCGGAGAGAGAGAACGGATGAAAGACATTCTTTTCGTTTATAACGCGGCAGGGAAGGAACTGGCGGCGTTCCAACCCATAGAGGGGACCGTCTATTCCATCGGGAGCGGCCGTTCGAGCGACTTGACGCTCCGTGGCGAGGAAGTGGCGAAGGCACACGCCAACGTCTCATACGTTTCCGGGACGTGGTGGATAGCGCCCGCGGGAAACGCGGAAATACTCGTCGACGGCTCTTCGATAGTCCAAGAACCCATAGTGGGCGCGATTTCCGCGGAAATCGGCGGGACGGCGTTGCGTCTTCTGGAGGGAGGGAGCGCTCCCGACTCCGCGGGCACGGCCACCCTGGACGCGTTGCGAACCGACATCTACGAACGCGTATTGAAGGAGATGAACATAGCCGGGGGAAGTGGCGACATATCCGACGATGAGCTGGAACACAAGGCCCTCGCCATACTGCGTTCCCTGCTAGCCTCCCATCCGGGCTCCGCTGAACTGTCACCGGAGGAGATGCAAACCGTCAAGATCGAAATAATACAAGACCTTCTCCATCTGGGTCCTTTGGAGCCATTGCTCGAGGACGACGACGTGACCGAGATAATGGTAGTGGACTACCAGCGCATATACAGCGAGAAACGAGGTAAAATTGAATTAAGCGAGCGCACGTTCAAGGGACCCGAGCATCTTCTCACGGTAATCGAGCGTATCGTCTCGCCACTTGGAAGAAGGATCGACGAGTCCTCCCCGCTCGTCGACGCTCGACTTCCGGACGGTTCCCGCGTGAACGCCGTCATCCCCCCCATCACGCCTGACGGTGCCTGTCTCACAATCCGAAAATTCGGAAAAAACGTATTCAACGTCGAACGCCTCATAGGGTACGGCAGCATGACCCCGCACATGGCGGCGTTTTTGGAGAAATGCGTCCAGGGGAGGAAAAACATTGTCGTCAGCGGCGGGACCGGAAGCGGCAAGACCAGTCTCCTCAACGCTATTTCGCTATTTATCGACTCCGGGGAACGGATAGTGACCATCGAGGACTCCCTGGAATTGAAACTGCAACAGAACCATGTTGTCCGCATGGAGGCGAGGCCCCCCAACGCCGAGGGAAAAGGGGAAGTCACCATCCGAAGACTCGTCAAAAACTCCCTTAGGATGCGCCCCGACAGGATCGTCATTGGGGAATGCCGCGGTGGCGAGGCCCTTGATATGCTGCAAGCGATGAACACCGGTCACGACGGCTCGCTCACGACCGTCCACGCGAACTCACCCAAAGACGCGATATCAAGGTTGGAGACCCTTGTTCTCATGGCGGGCATGGATCTACCGCTGTCCGCCATTCAAAATCAGATATGCTCGGCGGTCAACGTCATCGTCCAAACGTCTCGACTTTCCGACGGTTCCAGAAAAGTAGTCAGCATAACCGAGATCACCGGTCTCGAAAACGGCGAGCCGCGTTTGCGCGAGATATTCAAATTCGCCCAAGAGGGTATCGACGCGAAACACGACAATAAAGTTATTGGGAAACACGTTCCGGTGTCGCGCCCCACCTTTTTCGACTATTTCAAGCGTTGCGGTTTGGACATGGACGAGGAGTGGTTTCTATGAGCGAGTGGACGATATTGGCGATGGTGTTCGCGTCCGCTACCGGAGCTGGACACTCTGCTGTCAAGATGCTTCTTTTCAACAAATCCTACGAGGAACGCGTTTTATCGGCGATGGGCCTCGAATCCGGGCGAGTGGATGTGGTGGACACCGCGCGTCTTTATCATCTAACTGTTTTTCTGTCCATCACCATGTTCCTCCTCGGGCTCCTTTTCGGCGGCGCCAACATATTTGGCGGAGTCATTTTCGGACTTGTCATGGCCGTCCCCATGTTTTTCATTCCTCCGACCGTCGTATCCCATCTCACGTCCAAAAGGCTCGAGAAGATCAACGAGGAGCTCCCAAGCACCCTGGAGATTCTCAGCAGTTCGATGTTCGCCGGTCTAACCCTCGTCCAAGCCATATCCAGGAACATCGACAAAATGCCGTCGACCATCGCCGAGGAGTTCAGAATAGTGGCGAACGAGTGCAGGCTCGGCTCGTCACTAAACGAAGCGCTGAAAAACTGGGCCCGCAGGAACGACCTGATGGATGTCAAGTTAACGGTTATCGCGGCGGAACTCTCCCTCAGGCACGGAGGAGACATGCCTAGCACCTTCAGGAAACTCGCCGCCACCATCCGTGAACGCTACATGTTCAAAAAGGAGGTCCAGACATTGACAACCGAGGGGCGCATGCAAGCGATAATAATGACGCTGCTGCCCTTCGCGATTCTAATCATAATGACTCTGATACGACACGAGGTCATGCTCGCCTTCCTCGCGTCGCCCATAGGTTTCGTCTCCGTTGGTCTTGTTATCGCGATGCAGGTGACGGCCTATTTCTGGATAAAAAACACTGTAACCATAGAAGTTTGAAAGAATGGAAGAACGCTTGGACATGTTGGCGATATACCTCGGAGCCGCGGGAGCCGCGGGCACCGCCGCCTACGCGTTGTCGAGGATCTACTTCGACGCCCTCGCCAAGTCGAACCGCGTTTCGGACGGCTCCCTGAAGGAGTATTTGGCCCCTCTAGGGGAGTTTTTAGCGTCGCGCGCCAAGAGATCGCCGTCCATCGCTGAGATGGCGTCTCGATACGACTCGGCTCTCCTGCACTCCGGTCGTTTCTGGGGTGGATTGAACGCGTTTGAAATACTCGCCGCCAAGTTTGTTTTTCCGACGTTCCTTTGCTCTTTCATCATGTTCTCGGGCGCGCTGCTGGGATTCCCAATTGAAATCGTAGCGCTCTTCGCGCTTTTCTTTCTCGTCATGGGCTATATGTATCCCGACACGGCTCTCGATTCGCAGTTGAAGCAACGGCAAGCCCTTTTCATGCGCCAGTTGCCGGGGGGGCTCGACATAATCAAGGTCGCCGCCGATTCGGGGCTCGATTTCCACTCGTCCGTGAGTTATCTGGTCGACATATACATTCCGGGTCCCTTCAAAGAGGAGATGCGTATATTCCAACGGGAACTCAAGCTCGGGATTCCCGCTACCACCGCCCTCATGAACATAGCGCATAGGGTCGACGTTCCGGAAGCCACAACGGTTTTCGTCGCCTTGTCGCAATCCATCGAGATGGGTACTAGCATCGTGGCGATGCTGGAGGACACGACCAAGGAGATGCGACGGAAACGCCTTCTCTCCGCCCAATCCGAAGCGCAAAGGGCGGTGGTCAAGATCACATTCCCACTTCTACTGCTCATATTGCCGGGGATATTCATAGTCCTCCTCGCTCCAGTTCTCCAACCGATGTTGAAGTTGTTCGGCAATTTCGCTCAATGACATAAGGAACGATCCGATGGCGAAAGGAAAAAAGGGAAACGAATCGGGAGGAAAGGCTCCGTCGCGCGACAAACGCGGAGGGCAATCCACGCTTCTGGCAAAACAGGCGCAGGCGTTTCTACTCGCCACGCTTCTGCTACTAGCCCTTTATCTTCTATTCAAAGGCCCCGGAACCAATAAAAGCGAAAACGCCGGAATCGCTAGATTCTCGTCAAAATACTGCGCGCTCCTAAGACCCTCCGGGTGGAAGGGCGGACTCGTCGGGAACACTTTCGTGTTCACCGACGCCGAGGACGGTTTCACCGTGGGAATAAACCAGTTCGAAGCGGAGCGCGTCGTCTTCGAACCGTTGAGGACGGACAGGGATTTCGCGCGTCGAGTGATTGAAAACCAATCCCGCGAGCTCGATGTCGAGCTTGGAAAGGTCGACATTATAGATGTGTCGACCGATATGTTCGACTTCATCTTCCCGGAAATCGAAGTTCACTTCAAAACCAAAGTTTACCATGGGGAGATGAAAATGTTCTATTCTCATGACGTGAGGTTCATCTATCTCGCCACTTGGAAAAACGACACGCCTCACAACCGCTATATCGCCAGAGTGTTTCTGGACTATCTCTCCCTGAAACCCCCTTACGACGTTCCGCTGTACGCCAGGCCCATCGTGAAGAACGACGAATGCGTCGACTCCGCCGCGCTTCTCGCGAAAGCGGGACGCGAAATCCAAGCGGCCAAGGCTCTCTGGAAAAACGCGGACGAGGCTCCGGACAATGTCCAGAGGGCGATGGAGAATCTGCAAAACGCCATGAAGCTCGTCGCGCGTTCGGAAATGGACGCGGCTTTCGTCAAGAAGAATTCCGGGATCGTGGAAATCTACAAGAAGTGCCACGCTTACAGGCAAGCCAGGCTAGACAGGATGAAAAGCGAAATCATGCAGGCCGAGGCATTGGGCAACAAATCCCTCGCCAAGGAGATAGCCAAGGAGCTACTCGAAGTCGCGTCGCTCGACGGCGAAGGGCGGATAAGGGCTTGGGCGAAGAAACAGATTGGCGACGGACAGGAGGACTAGATCGGAGATGCCGAAATTCACCATATACGACATGAAATACGAGCCACTGGTCGAGTTCTCGACCGAACGGGACGGGCTCGGCGAAGCCATTTCCATCGGGGCGTCCCCAAAATGCAAGATTTCACTCGCCAACTTCCCCGAAGTCGCATCATCCATAGCCGACATGCATTTTTCCATCGTCCGGAAAAAAGGGCAATGGAAAGTCGTCAACCCGGGAAACGACCTGAAACTCCCCGACGGGCGCCACGTGGAGGAATTGCCCGTATCCGACGGGATGGCGCTCGTGTTCGGACTCTGCGGTATCAAGGCGGAACTCGACACGGGAAACGTCATCTATGATTTGGCGTGGAGAACGGACGACGGCGAGACTGTTAGAACCCCAATCGCGACGCCGTCCGTAATCATCGGTTCCGCCAAATACTGCGACATAGTTCTCGAGTCCGCCGGGATAGCCGCGGAACACGCGAGAATAACCTTGGAAAGCGACACGGTGTTCATCGAGGATCTCGGGTCGCCGTCGGGGACGGAGCTCGACGGTAAACCTGTTATAGGAAAGATACGGGCATTCCCCGGAAAATTGATTCTTTTCGGCGGGGTTCCGGCAAAAATCGTTGAAACCGACACACCGGACACCGAGATAAACTTCTCCAGGACACGCGTCAATTGGAAAGCCCTCAATTTGTTTTTATTTCTCGCCGTGGTCGCAACACTATCGCTATGGGGATGGCGACACGCGGAATACGCGGCGGGAAAACGCGCCTCCGGACCGAAACGTACAACCCAATCCTGGAGTTCCGTCCGGAAAGACATCGGGGAGCTCGTCGCCAAAGGTGCGTCGGAAGTGGCGTTGGCGAAACTCGACGCCGCCCGCGGCGTATGCCCCGACGCGAAAAGTTTCACCGCGTTGAAAAAAGCTATTTCGCTGGAGGCGTCCGCCGTTGAGAACCTTTTCTTCTACGACACCCGGATCAACGACCAACTCGACGCCACTGCCAGCCCCGCCTATATCAAATACGTATTCTCCGCCCCGGACGGGGACAAGGACATAGAGACGAGCGTGAAATTCTGGAAAGACGCCCGTCGACGAATGGAAAAGATCAACGCCGAAACAACATCCTTGGTGGAGCCTGTATTCGAAAAATACGGATTCCGTTCATTCTCCGCTGAAAAATACTCGTCGACGAAAAAAGCGATGGCGAAACTCCTCGATTTCTACGGCGACTACATCGACGTAACTTCAAAATGGAGGAAAAACGATTGGGAAGGAGTCGTCGTCGCCATGAACGCGATAACGACAACACTTCCGAAAAATACGGATAGTGAATTCAAGGGATACCTAACGAAAATAACGGATATTGCCCGCATCGCCATCAACCTCGAAAGGTTGACGGAAAGATTCAGCGACGCCAATCTATGGAAATACGACACGCGAGCGCTTAAGAAACAGATTTCGACGTATAGGCGCGATTTACGCGCTTTCCAATCGTTCGACACGGAAAAAACCATAGCGTTATCGAAAAGGCTCGACACGTTGGACTCCGCCGCTGACTTCCTCGACAAACTCAAATCGTCATTGGAAGCATGGCGCGGAAACCGCGGAAACTTCGAAACGTTCAGGCGCCTGACCGCCGTTCTCGACAATGGCGCGGCCATAGCCTCAAAACTCCCCCCCCTCGGAAAAACCATCAAATCCGTCAACTCGGAAATAGCCGGCTACATAGCCGAAGCCCTCGACGGTCTCCACACCGAATCCGGAAAACCCGCTCTCGAACGATGCCGTGAAATCGAGAATTTCATCATCGCCTCCGGGGAGCTCGAAACAAGCGAGAACGCCCTCAAACTTTCAAATCTGGAAAACAAAATCAAAGCCGACCTGAAAAAACGCTGCGACTCCATATTCGAAGCATTTCAGGAGGCCCAAGGCGAGGGCGATTTCAAAAAGATGACGGAATCCCTCGAACTTCTGCTCAAAAACGCTCCTGACGACTCCAAATACCACGTTTGGGCGACAAAACAGCTCAAGCGAATGAAACGCTAACCCGTACATTCCATGATAGTAGTGAGAAATGGGTTCGAAAACATCCGAAATAAGCACATGTGGTTCCCAATTTTTCGAAAAAATTTAAAGATGGGAACTCCAGATAATTTGCAGCAATGGACTTGACAAAATATGTTCGAACATTTACTCTCGTCTCCGTAGTTTTTTTCTTTTGAAGGTTTTTGCACCTTGAGCGCTATCATCGCAACGACAACTGAGCCTTTGCCTTGTTGCTTCATGTCGACAAGGTATTCCTCTTCAAGACGGAGGGGGACTGTGTGCGAAAGGAACGCGCGATGAATTCCTCTGGAGGTTCAACACCTTGATTTGAAACGGTTTTTGGGATAACGCGAAGGAAAGAATATGTTGACTAATCGCGAAATAGGGGAGTACGATGAGAAAAGGATATATGGCGTTGCTTATTGTTTCGATCTCGTTGTTTCATGTTATGGCACATTCTGACGACAAACAGAGCGAGAAAGTTTTCCCTGGAGCCGACGCTGGAACCCCCTCGCGCTCGGAATATTTCACATGGTTGAACCACAGATGGGAAGGTCCCACTCAAGAGCAATCCCTCGCGAATCTGCGTTTTTTCAAATGGTTGCACGACACCTATGGCATGCAACTGGATATTTACGCGTTGGACGCCGGCACTATGGACAGTCTGAACTACTATGGTTCCTTGGACTCGAAGAGGTTCAAAAACCTGTTTCCCGACGGCTTCGAACCACTGGTCAAAGAAGCGACGTCAATGGACACGAGATTGGGACTATGGTGCGGCCCGGATGGTTTTGGCAACACGGAAGAATCCGCCAAAAAACGAATCGACCTGATGGTAGGCATCTGCCGTGATTGCAATTTGGCTCTTTTCAAATTTGACGCGTGTTGCGGGCAACTCCGCCCTGAGAAGGAAAAGTATTTCATAGAAATGATGCGGAAGAGCAGGAAACACTCCCCGGATCTGATAGCGCTCAACCACCGACTGAAACTGTCTCCCAACGCGAAGCGATACGTCACGACGTTTCTAATGGGCGGGAAGGAGACTTATGTCGACGTGCATATGGCCAACAGGATCACCTGCCCACATCATCGCGAGAAACATCTGGAGAGGTCTCTTCCCCGGGGTCTCGAGCGTCTCACCGAAGATCACGGAGTATGCTTCAACTCCGCGCTGGACGCTTGGGACGACGATCTCATTCTGCAGGCGTTCAACCGTTGCATGATTCTAGCTCCGGAGATATACGGGAACGTGTGGGATCTGCGCGATTCGGAATTTCCCAAACTCGCATGGATATTCAATCTCCACCGCCGCTACCGGAAAATACTTGTGAACGGCAAACGTCTTCCGCAATCATACGGCCCGAACGCCGTTTCGCGCGGTGATGACACAACCCGCCTCATAACGCTCCGCAACTTGAGTTGGCATCCGAAAACTATATCGATCAATCTGAGCGAGGAGATAGGGCTCAAGCAGTCGGATGAAATATATGTTCTGCGGTACCATCCCACGGAACGTTTCATCGGGATATTCCAATATAACGACAAAGTGGATGTAGAGGTTCCGCAATTTCGCTCGGAGCTGCTTCTCGTCACCTCCCGCAAACCTGATTTTCTGACAATCAAAGGAGCTCCGTATCAAGTCGTGAAGGATGTGAAAGGGGAACCTCTCGAGTTGCGCCTGTTCGGGATGCCTGGAACGAAAACCGAGATCGAAGCGGTTACGAGACCCGAGCGTTTTTCCAAGGTCACCTTGGACGGCAAACCAATCGACGGTCTTCTCCAAGGAAAAAAGGTGTCGATCGATTTTCCAGGCGAACCGCTGAAGGAACCATACCACCGCGAGCTAGCGCAGCTCAAGGAATGCGCGTTTCCCGCGGACGCTGAGGCGCTTTATGAATCGACCGCGTTCGCTGGGGACAACAACGCGCTTGAAACCGACAATTTGCTACGCTCCGGCTCCACCGCCATACCGCAAGTCCAAGCCGCGAGAGACGCGTTCTTCAAACAGCCTCTTTTCATAAAGAGCGGTGCGTGGGACCGCTTCATGTTCGACGGGCAGGAGAGCACCTATTTCGCTCCGAACAAACGTTTTTTCGTGAACGGCGGAGCTCTTCGGGTGGATTTCGGGAGTCCGTTGTCGGCGGACCGCATTGAGTTGAAATGCACGCAGATACTTCCGAAAAACCCTCCTCCGGCGGAGATTTCGGTTGATTTGCAGACATGGACCCCCCTGGAAATGACCGGAGGGAAAACCATTTCCATCGCCATTCCCAAAGACGTGAAGTTCCGTTATCTGAGAATAAAAGGATTCCATCGGTCGGTCTCGGAAGTCAACGCGTATACGAACGGCACCGCTCTAGACAGGAAGTCCTGGCGTGGTTCTAATCTGTTCAGTCCCTTTGAAAAACTGAAATTCAAAAAGGCGTGGACAGGTAAGATCCATATAAAAGAGGCCTCTCCTGGCAGCTACCTATGCGTAGCGGTCAATGGGCGTCACGGCCGCGAAGGCGCCTACGCGACGCTAAAGGTCTCCGGTACCGACCACTACATAGGCGCTCCCGACCGCGCGCCCACCTATCCGACGAATCCTTGGGAATACCGCGTCGCCACAACCGTCGGCAACACCACCTACTATTTTCCGGTGACGAAAGAGATGCTCGACAAGGAGATCGATGTTTACGTCCTAGGGGTTGAAGCGGCCAAGCTGACCCCATGCGTATGGCTCACCCGCCACACCCCACCCTACGCTGAAAAAACGCTCATTCTTAAATAGGGCTTGCCGAGAAACTATCCAACGCCTTGAATACTAAAGAGATATTTTCATTTCCCCTGGAGCCTCCTCCAAAGTTTTCCAATAAAACCGTAGGGAAACCCTGGAGAGAACGATACTCCCAAGCGGGATTCAAAACGTGTGATAGTTTTGGAAAAGCCGGAAACGAACCGTTCCTGGTGTTGACCGCGCGTCGACACGCGAAAGGGTCAAGTCCGGTTTTGGAATTGCCATGAGGAGGGTGTTCAGGCTATTGCCGCGCCCAATTTGGAAGCACGACATCCTTCTTTTTGCTCTCGGGCGTCACGGCGCAATTGATTTTACCATCCCGGTATTCCAGATCCACGATGGTATTGTCGATGGCGTGCAACCGGAATTTCACCGGCCACTTTTTTGGCCAGGCCGGTAACACGTATATCTTGCCATTGTCATCCCACTGCATCAACATACGCTGAATTCCCACCATGAGATTGCCACCATGGTCCTGATCCGGGAGCCAATCGTGACCGGCTCCCCAGAACGCCGGGAACCGACTGACCGGGTCTTTCATGTGCGCCATTCTCACGGCACCGATTTCCGCTTCTTTCGTCAGGCCCAACATCGCCGACTCCACGAGATCCTGATGCCAGCATCCCACCCGCTTCACCACCCGCCGCGGCCAGGTGGCGCGTCCGACCTCAAGATCCGGCTGTCCAACGGCGCAAATACGATACGGGAAAACCGCGTACAGGGAGGGATTCTCCACGTTGCCTCTTTTCGGGTTGAATTTCTCCGCGGGCACGTAGAACGTTTTGTCCTCTTCCGTCTTCTTCGGCACCGGAGGCAACACGGCGTACATATCTTTCCAAAACGCGCGTTCCTCCTCCGTAGTCGCGCTCTCAGGCAAAGCGATCAAGCGCTTCAAGAGGGCGTGCAAGCCTGACAAAACCGGCAAGGGATTCTCCACATCCCAACGATATGTCTCCACGCTCTGCCCTGGAGCTATCCGCAATTTACCGCCCGCATCTATTTTGTAATGCTCGCGATAAAAACGCAGTATTTCATCGGCGATCGGCAACACGTCCCGCGTCAGGAATTTCACGTCTCGATTCTGAAGGTAGGCGTCCAACATCATACACGAGAACTCCAATCCACTTTGGAAATAGTAGCGAATATAGCCGCAACTCGAATAGCACGCGTTTTCACCGTATTTGAAGTTCTCCGTGGTATAAAGTCCCCAGAAAAATATTGTCTCCCCAAAATAGACTCCTTCATGCCCGAAATATTTTTTCGTGCGGTCTTTCAAGAGCGGGATGGCGTCTTTATACATTCGTATCAATGGGAGTAGCATATCGTAGTCACCGGACGCGAGCATCGCCCAATATGGGAAACGTGTGTTCTGAAACCAGTATCCGCCACCCCATCTTCTGTAATCCGGATCCCAGGATTTGCCGTTTATGAATTCGTCACCTCCCCGACCGACCGTAAACATTCCGCCGTTGAATTTAATCGGATACGCTCCCCGCCCATGGCAGGCGGTGATCCAGCGTTGCAGGTTGTACATTTTCACCACGAAGTCCACGTCCCCTTCACCATCGGTGAGAATCCAGCTGCGTCGCCAAAAAGCGTTCCACCATTCACGGTGAGCCTTCCAAGCGTCAGGTTTTGGAATTTGGGAATTCGCCTTCCAGAGCTTTTCGATGTCGGACTCCCATTTGTCCAAGGTGTCCGTCTGTTCGGTCATGGTGTCAATAGTCAAATCAAACTTTTTGAGTTTGCCAACCGACTCCAATTTATCCGCGCCATCCGCCAGCTTGAAATCATTTCCGGACATAATGGCTCCAAACGTGCGGTTGATAATCGGGTCGGGGTATTTCGAGATGAGTTCATCCAATCTCTGCACTTTCAGGTTGAAGGGATAAACCGAGTGAACGTTGCGATGGCACCATCTGAGAGAATTCTCCTTGGCCGGCAACGAGGTGTCGGGCTCCACAATGACGCCGTTTTCGGCATAACGCCAAGTGCCGCGCACCGTGGCGTATTCGTCTTTCAGTATGCTGCGTCTAGTCTTACGCCAAAGCTCCACCGACGCGGTCACTCGCAGCGGTTTCACGCTTTCGCCATCCACATGGATCACATCTCGGTTGGCGTCCACCCAAACTTTGAGTTGGAGTTTGTCCGCGTCGCCTCCGGCGGTGATGACGATCACTCCATCCCGCAGGCGTAGCTCTTGTTTGAACGCCACGCCTTCTTTGAAAGGGTTTGGATCCATATGCACCCGCACACGCCCCAATTTCAACGGGCGCGCATTATCGCTCCACGCGTCCGTGCGGGCGATGTAGAAACAGAGATCGCCATTGTTCTCCACCCAGACATTCAGCCCGACCTCGCCATTTCCAATTGGCATGGAACCATCTTGGCTGTTACTGGGGGAATTCCACGCGACATTGCACTTGTCCAGTTCCTCGAGGATATCTCCAGCCATTAGGGAAACCGTCGCGAACAGAGCCGAACAAGACACGATGAAGCAAACAACCATTTGTTTCGACATTTCAATCTCCCTTTCCGCTTTTGGATTCGCGCATAGCGCCACCATTGGGAGGGACAACGCGTTATATTCCAAGGCTTAGCGAAAAACAATCAAATGCCTTGAACGCCAAGACGGGGCGTGTGTCTTGGCGCATGCGGCTTAAAATCGTAATTTGTGGTCAACAATGATTTTTCAGCAAGACACATTCCCCCTTTGTAGGAAAATGGCAAATGCGACACCCAAAGTTTCCATGGCCGCGTTTTGACAGTTTTCTACCAAGCGTTGTCCGCGTTTTTTGTACGCTTCCGCACGGTGGAATTACGGGTTTTACAACCACGTACGTAACGAGCGTCGTTCACGTTCATGTCAAGCACATTGATTATGTTTTTCCCTGTCCGGAACCATACTGCCGGACAGTAAAGGCGCTCTTGTGGGCCAATCTTCCAATAGCGTCCCAAGAGACGCCCGTTAACCCATACATATCCCTTTTCGTATTTCGTCATATCCAAGAAGGTGTCATGCGGTTGCCCGTTTATCGTGACGACCGCGGTAAACAGGGATCCCTTATAGTCCGCGTTGGGTTTCGGGGGAGCCTCGGTCTTTTTGTGGAGAAACGTTTCAATCTCCTTGCCATCCAAGGGGAGTCTGGCGATCTTCCAATTTTTGATGGGGGTG
>Ga0256913_10000847_pt1 | contig 15856 bp, 15 predicted proteins | sample Axial_MatmetaG_FD_185970 | JGI IMG/M metagenome (GOLD analysis project Ga0256913, IMG submission 185970) | Deep-sea worm associated microbial mat communities from Axial Seamount, Juan de Fuca Ridge, Pacific Ocean - Axial_Mat | ecosystem: Environmental > Aquatic > Marine > Oceanic > Microbial...
CTGAATCGGGTTCAAAAACCCGAGTGGCCCACATGACTGAAAAAGACTTTTACGGAACCGAAAAATCCACTACAATGGAAAAAGCAGATAATGTACGTATTGAATTCGTTGATACCGACGGGAATACTACTGTATTGAAAGACGGTCTGTCTTTACTCGAAGGTGAGATAATAGATGCTGCGGTAATGAACGTTGCTGCTTTGAGAAAATTTTACGCCGAACAGATTGAAGAAGCAAAAAAAGACGATGTACTTCTGTCTTTGCATCTTAAGGCTACAATGATGAAAGTGTCAGATCCTATTATGTTTGGTCATGCGGTTTCGGTCTATTATAAAGACGCTCTTGATAAACATGCCGAAACCCTTAAGGAAATTGGCGCAAATGTAAATAACGGATTGGCAGATGTTCTTGAAAAACTGAACAAACTTCCAACTGATAAAAAAGCAGAGATTGAAGCGGATATAGAAAAAGTCTATGAAACTCATCCTGATTTAGCTATGGTAGATTCCAGGAAAGGGATTACAAATCTTCATGTTCCTAATAACATTATAGTCGATGCATCAATGCCTAACGTTGTACGTGACGGCGGTAAGATGTGGAACAAAAACGACGAGCTTCAAGATTGTATTGCAATGGTACCCGACCGTTCCTACGCAACAATGTATGCAGAAATAATCGAAGATGCTAAGAAGAACGGACAGTTTGATCCAGCAACGATGGGTTCTGTTTCTAACGTTGGCCTGATGGCACAAAAAGCAGAAGAGTACGGCTCACATGATAAAACTTTTGAAGCCGTTAGTAATGGCATTATCCGCGTTGTTAACAATTCCGGTGAAGCTTTATTAGAGCAGAACGTAGAAACCGGCGACATCTTCAGAATGTGTCAAGCAAAAGATATTCCGATTAAAGACTGGGTTAAACTTGCCGTTAAAAGAGCAAGGGCAACCGGAACTCCCGCAATATTCTGGTTAGATGAAAACAGAGCGCATGACAGAGAGATAATCAAAAAGGTGAACAAGTATTTACCGGAACATGATACAACAGGTTTGGATATCAGAATAATGAAACCGGTCGATGCAATGAAGTTCTCCGTTGAAAGAATTCGCAAAGGCTTGGATACAATTTCTGTTACGGGCAATGTGCTTCGTGATTATTTAACCGATCTTTTCCCTATCCTAGAATTGGGTACAAGCGCAAGAATGTTATCGATAGTTCCGTTACTGAACGGCGGTGGATTATTCGAAACCGGCGCTGGCGGTTCGGCTCCAAAACACGTTCAACAATTACTTAAGGAAGGACACTTGAGATGGGATTCACTTGGTGAATATTGCGCGATGGTTCCATCGTTTGAACTGGCTGCCGAAAAAACCGGCAACGATAAAGTTTCACTCCTTGCGGAAACGTTGGACAAAGCAATCGAAAAATATCTTGAGAATGGCAGAAATCCTTCTCGTAAAGTAAACGAGATCGACAACAGAGGTAGTTCTTTCTATTTAGCATTGTACTGGGCGCAAGCGCTTGCAGAACAAGATAAAGATGCCGAGATGAAAGAACGCTTTACCAAAGTTGCAAAAGAATTAGAAGAAAACGAAAGTAAGATAGTAGATGAATTACTCGCAGCTCAAGGCAGTCCTGTTGATATCGGTGGTTATTATCTACCCGATCCGATAGTGACAGAAAAAGTAATGCGTCCGAGTGAAACACTAAACACAATTATTGATGCTATGTAATTTATAATTGTAATCAACAAAATTATTAAAGGGATTTTGGACTTTGTCTTAAATCCCTTTTTTTATAGAAAATTCTGTATGGTTTTTAATTCAAATCCTCAGAAATATTTCAGCTTAATAATAACTGAATAACTATTATAAATTTTACTTTTTTATAGTTTTATTCTTTGGCAAATTCCCATCAATAATTTTTCTTAGTATTAAACCTCGTAATCAATTGCAACTCTATCAGAACAAGTTTTGTCAATAAATTCAAGCACTTTCTTGTGTTCGGGGTGAACTCTGTAACTGTTCAGTTCATCAAGTCCGTTGAATTTTGTATTTAAGAAAACATCAAAATGACTTTCCGGTGCTTTGTCGGATTTTACCCCGACTTCAATTTCCAAAATTTCACTGATGTGGTTTTTTAAGTTCAAGAGTTGTTTTTTTAATTCCGATGCTATTTCTTTTTTATTTTCCGTATCGTTTAATTTGAATATTACAATGTGCTTAATCATTCTTTTCTCCTTTTCGCTTCTTAACCGCTTCACGCAAAATATATTCTATTTGTCCATTAAGACTTCTCAATTCATCTTTTGCCCAAACATTTAAGTCTTTCCAAAGTTTTGGATCAATCCGTAATATAACTGCTTTTTTTTGCGTCATAACTAATAAAGCGATCCTGTATTAATAATTGGTTGCGTTGCTCTGTCTGAACATAATACTACCATTAAGTTACTTACCATGTTTGCCTTTCTTTCTTCGTCAAGATCAACAACATTCTGGTCTTTCAATCTTTCTAATGCCATTTCAACCATACCGACAGCTCCTTCCACAATTTTTTGACGTGCGGCAATTATTGCTTCCGCCTGTTGACGTTGTAACATTGCTTGAGCAATTTCAGGCGAATAAGCAAGATGATTAATTCTGGCTTCAAGAACTTTTACTCCAGCAGCCCTTACTCGTTCATCAATTTCTTTCTGCAAATGTTCAGATACTTCATCAATTGAAGAACGCAAACTTATTGACTCTCCTTCCGTGTCGTCATACGGATACGAAGTTGCCAAATGCCTAATAGCCGACTCAGATTGCACATGTACGTAATTTAAATAATCATCTACTTCAAAAACTGCTTCTGCGGTATCTTCAACCTTCCAAACAACGACAGCAGAAATTTCAATCGGATTTCCTTTCTTATCATTTACTTTTAATTTTTCACTATCAAAATTTCTTACTCTTAACGAAATTTTCTTTTTTGAATAAAGTGGATTTGCCCATCTAAATCCTTGAGTTTTTTCCGTTCCCTTATACTTACCAAATAGTATTAGAACTACTGCCTCATTCGGTTCAACAGTAAATAATCCAACAAAAAGCAAAGTGGAAGTAACAAAAAGAATTATTCCGATAGCTAATAAATATCCCCCAAACCCTTGTCTATGAGATAGAAGAAAAATCCCCCAAGTAAATAATCCAATTGAAAAAACAAGAAATAGAATGTTAATAAAAAGAATCGACCAACCGTTCTTTTGAGGTTTTGTTATTTCTTTTGTCATTTTTTACTCCATATTTTGTGATATTATTATGATATCATATTGATATATAATAAAAATAATGGTATTTGTCAACATTTTAAAATTTTACTGCTGTCCAAGGCTTTATTCTTTTTTATTTATCAATCCGATTAAATACCCGCTAATAACAAACTATAAAAAAATCAACAATAAAGGCTAATCCATTAAGTGGTTAAATCTTATATATTAAACTTAGATTATTGTTTTTGCAGTAGGACAGAAGAGTTGAGAACTTTTTAAAATTAATAAAAAATTGTAGTGGATGGAAACTGCCCATGGCAGACAATTGTTAACATCCACTACTTACATGTACCTCCGAGTAAATCTAATAATTTTCTTCTCTTACTTGCATATATGATTTCGGATGTAAACAAGCGGGGCATTGTTCCAATGCCTCTACGGATTCATAAACATAACCGCAGTTCAAACACTTCCACCAAACTTTACCGTCTTTCATAAATACTTTATCCTCCGAAAGGTTTTGCAGAAGTTTTAAATATCTTCTTTCATGCTCGGCTTCAACCTTAGTTATCATTCTAAAAGCATTTGCAATATCGGGGAATCCCTCTTGTTGTGCCACTTCGGCAAACTGAGGATAAAGCTCAGTCCATTCCTCGTTTTCACCTTCTGCAGCAGCTTTTAAATTCTCCATTGTTGTTCCGATAACACCTGCCGGATAAGATGCTGTTATTTCAACCATACCACCTTCCAGAAATTTAAAGAATCTTTTTGCATGTTCTTTTTCTTGGTTTGCAGTTTCCTGAAATATATTTGAAATCTGTTCGTAACCTTCTTTTTTAGCAACCTTTGCAAAAAACTCATAACGGTTTCTCGCCTGAGATTCTCCGGCAAATGATTTCAGTAGATTTTTTTCTGTCTCTGTTCCTTTTAATGATTGTCCCATAATTATACCTCTATATTATTTTTTAATATTTATTTAATTTCTGTAAACTCTTCTTTTCCCGCACCACAAAGCGGACAAGTCCAGTCGTCGGGCAAGTCTTCAAAACTCATACCTTCCTCGCTTTCATCATAAACATAACCGCAAACATCACATTCGTATTTCTTTGAATCTGTCGATTCAACCTTGGGTTTCGATTCCGTTTTATCCACATAAGTCGGAGCATTCTTTGGAGATGTTCCTTTTTTGATTTGTCTGTAATATGAATATGTTATCGGGTCAACATCTTCTTGCAATATCTCAGCATTAAGGACTTCGCCTATAAACAACCAATGAGTTCCTATATCAATTTTTTCCGTCACTTTACATTCCAAATATGCGATACTATTGTTTAAAACTATTGGAACACCTGTTTCCCCGTACTTAATATCCATTCCATCCATTTTGTTAAAGTCTCTACCACTCTTAAAACCAAATCTGCCGAATATTTCCGAATCGGTTTCCTGTTGCAAAATTGATACGGAAAACAGACCACTTTTCTCAATTATTTCACTTGAATAATTATCTTTATTGCAACCGATAGCAAACTTTGCCGGTTTGGATGTTACCTGAAACACTGTGTTAGAAATAAATCCGTTACCGTTTTCTTTATCTCCCGAACTAACAATATACAATCCGTAACTTATTTTAAATAAAGCTTCATGATCAATCATAGCTTTCCCCTTGAATTTTATTTTAGGAACTTGCCGTTTATTTGCAATTTAATTTCTTCTATTTTGAATCCTGGAATTCTTTTCTTTTTAAAGTATTCTTTAAGTAATTTATCCAGTTTTTCATCCGAGTAATCTTCTATTCTATCAGATGATGAGCCGAATAAATGATGATGTGGTTCAAGGACACCATCATACCTCATTATATCTTTCTCAGTTTTGATTCTTTTTATCAGTCCTTTTTCTACAAGCACGTCCAAAACTTTATAGACCGTTCCAATCGCAATATTAGGATGAGTTTTTCTTATATATGCCATAATGTTGTCAGCAGTGGGATGATTGTTAAGTGTATATATAGCCTCAAGAATTGCTATTCGCTGCGGTGTAATTTTTAGACCACATTCTTTTAATTTCTCTTTGATCATATCGACTGATGCTTTCATACTAATTTATCTTTGTTGAGAATTATTCTTATTTAATAATAATTAAACATAACGATTATATTCTTATAATCAAAATTAATTTGAAATTATTGAGAAGCTACATCAATTTTGTTTGTAAAATATTCAGTTCAAATAATAATATCTGCCGTTCTTAATGCGCGGGGGAATTGGCTTTTGAGTCCGTCTTTTGTGGCTATTGCACTTCCTATCATATCACCATTATAAGTTATTGCTTTTCTACCTTTCGGTTCGATGTTGGTCATGGTTTTAATTGTTCCGCCGGTAAGATACGTTTTTAGATCTGTTTCATTGGTCAATTCAATAATGTTTTTGGTTATATGGTTTTGTAATATTTGTGCTGCTAGTGTGTGAAGAACAAGAAACCCGTTTTTATCAATCTTGCCCAACTTTATTCCCGCTCTATTGAACATCATTAGGTTCTCTGCATTCCAATTTGCATCAATAAATTGTATCTCGTTTTTCTTCAGAAGATATTTGTATTGAGCAAACACGTCAATCGGTATTCCATACCAATCGCTAAGTTCAACAACTATATTTCGAATATGTTTATTGTTCCATTCAACAAAATCATATGATGACTTTTTCAGTATTGTTTTTTCTAATGCCGTTGTTTCGCCAACCTTTTTAAGTTTGGCAATAAAGAATCCTTCGGAGTTTATTTCCCATGGAATTATTCTTCTTGTTTTGGTTAACTCCGGACTCAACTCCACATCACCGTATTTTGTAAATCCAGGATGAGATTTTACCGGAAGTTCAATATCCACAAGCTCTACCGGATGTTTCTTCAAAACTCTGTTGATTAAAAATTCATTTTCTTCAAGAGTTAAAGTACACGTAGAGTAAACAATTTCACCGCCAATTTTTAACGATTTAATTGCGCTAACCAGAAGTTTCATCTGCGTTTCGCTCAGTTTTAGTGCGTGGTTTACGCTCCACCAATTGCTTACTTCTTGTTTCTTCTGGACTATTCCCAACCCCGTACATGGTGCGTCAACAAGAATTTTATCGAAGTAGTTATCAAAGTGTTTACTTAGCAGTTCGCCCTTGCTAACAATCATCCCTGTATTGATTATATTAAGTTTATCCAAGTTGTGCGCGAGCGACCTCGTTCTCCCGCCATTCGATTCATTAACGTAAAGGGTTCCTCTGTTTTTCATCATCTGAGCCAACTCTGTGGCTTTTGAACCCGGCGCAGCACACATATCGAGCGTTGTATCAGCCTCTGTCGGATTTAAGATCAACGGCGGTATCATTGACGATAACGACTGTATATAATACTTACCTAACGCATGTTCCAATGTTTTACCAAGATTAGACACACCGGATAGAACTCTGTAAGCATTTGGCACTTTATCGATTTTTTCAAGTTCAATGTCATATCGTTTTAGTTTTTCCACAATGTTTTTCTGTGCTTCTTCCGATCCGCTAATGCGAACGTACGGTACATAATCGGATTGGATAAACTCCTTATATTTATCCAGAAACTCCTCGCCGAAAGCGGAATGTATATACGAGGCAATATTTTCGCTTAATTCAATCAATATCTCGTTAAACTAATACGATTAAAAATTTGATTAGACACTTTAAGTGTATCGCTGGTTGGTAAAACAGTTTTTATCTCTTTCATAACTTTTTTAATTATTGAATCTAATAATTTTTCATATTCCTTTACAGCGGTTTGAATTTCATTATCAGCTATTGGCACCAATACCGACGCGGGCTTTGTTCTGTTTGAGTATAACAGATATTTGATCAAAGGATAATTATCGGTTTGAATCACAATCTCGTTATCAACATCCAAGACTTCGTATTGCCCGAATAATTCAGATGCAATTGAGAAAGATTTACCCGGAAGCCGAAAGTTTTTGGTTTCATATTCTTTTATGTAATCATCGGGAAAATTCGGAAGATCATTTTCGACCTTATCAACCCATAATTTAATAAATTCTTGTTCGGTCATTTTTTAATCCCGAATAATCTAATCACAGCCGCAGTTCCCCAATGATGTTTACTTTCTTTAAGTTGAATTTGTTCTTCGATCAGTTCTATTTTGCGAAAGTCTTTATAATATTCAGCAATTTCCTCAATCGAATAAAGTGCATTTTTATTACGTGGTCCGCCGGAACCGTGTCTCAGTTGATTATCACTGAATACTTCCAAAATTACCGCACCGCCGGATTTTATTGAGCTTGCAATATTGGCATGAACAAATTCTTTTTCCGGTGATTGTAAATGAAAAAATATTATACCCACAGCATCATAATAATCTTTCGGATAATCATATTCGGATAGATCTGCATTGATGAAATTTATCTTTACTTTATCATGTTCTGCATAATGTTTTGCCTTTTCCATTGCGACGGAACTATAATCAACAGAAGTTACTTCCCAATTGTTTTTTGCTGCATAAATTGAGTTACGCCCTTCACCGTCGCCAGGCATGAATAGTTTACCCGGTTTGAGTTTATCCAATTTTTCTTTAAAATATTCGTTCGGCTCTTTACCATAAATAAGATCATTCTGAGAATATCTTTCATCCCATTTTTTTCTGTAATCTATCATGGAGTTTCTCTATCGAGATCTTTTTACCTGGGTATCTTTCGGTTTTCGAAAAAGCAAATATAATCCGAATATAACCAAGGGAATGCTGAGTATTTGTCCCATGTTCATTATCATTCCCTGCTCAAATGCCGATTGGTTTTCTTTAAAATACTCCACAAATATTCTGAATCCGAAAATCCAGATCAGAAATATTCCAAACAATAGTCCATCTTTGAATTTACCATCCTTTTTCTTGTAAACAGAAAAGATCACAAAAAACGAAGCAAGATAAGAGAAAGCTTCATACAACTGGGTTGGGTGTCGTGGAATATTATCAACCGATGTGAAAATAAAGCCCCAAGACATATCTGTTGGTTTGCCAATAATTTCCGAATTGAAGAGATTTCCTACTCTGATGAAAAATGCGGCAAGCGCTACGGTAATAACAACTCTATCCATCACATACAAAAAAGATTGATCTTTCTTCTTTTTGCTATAAAAATAGATTGCCGTTAAAATCCCGATCGCCGCTCCATGACTAGCCAATCCGCCTTTCCAAACCATAAGAATTTCCATCGGGTGTGATAAATAATACGCCGGATTGTAAAAGAGACAATGACCAAGCCTTGCACCAATAACCGTTCCGAGAATCATATACCAAATCAAATCGTTAAGATCGTCTAAGTTTTTCTTCTCTTTTTTATATATCCACTCCATTATCTTGAACCCAATAATGAACGAAGAGGCAAAGAGTAATCCATACCATCTTATATGAATCGGTCCAAAAGAAATGATTTCGGGAGAGACACTCCAAGTAATTGTAGCAAACAAGTTATTTCCGAATTATTTTTAAAATATAAAGTAATGTAATTTAACCAATATGGGGATAAGTCGCTAATTGACTGTTGGAAAGTTTATTTTTCTAATATCAAGTATCCAGCCTCAAGTTTACGATACTCCCAACTCTATCTTGTTTCTGATCGAATCAACAATCTCTTTTGTTGAGTCGTCGTCGGAAAGCATCTGATCAACACTGTTGTAAGCATGTATAACGGTTGAGTGATCTCTGCCGCCGAAGTGTAGTCCGATGGTTTTAAGAGATGATTTTGTTAGCTTCTTGGAAAGGAACATTGCAATTTGACGGGCAAGCACAATTTCTTTTTTACGATTTTTTTCACGTAGTTTGTTTTCGTCAACTTCAAAATATTCGCAAACAATTTGAGTAATATAGTCAATTGATATGTTAACTTGCCTTCCCGTTGCAATTTCTTTTACAGTTTTCTTCGCCAAATTCAAATCAATTTCCTGCGAGTTAAGCGAAGCTCCGGCAAGTAATTTTATTAAGCAACCTTCAAGCTCTCGAATGTTGGAGGTAATATTAAAAGCTATGTATTCCAAAATTTCGGGTGAAATATAAATACCGTAACTTTCTGCTTTGTTTTTCAGAATTGCAATACGTGTTTCAAAATCGGGCGCTTGTATATCAGCCGATAATCCCCATTGGAATCTTGAGATTAGTCTTTCACTCAAACCTTTTAAGTCTTTCGGTGGTTTATCCGAAGATAGGATAATTTGTTTACCGGCTTGGTGAAGCGTGTTAAACAAATGGAAAAAGTGATCTTGGGTTTTTTCCTTACCAATTAAAAATTGGATGTCGTCAATTATAAGAACATCCATGCCTTTGTAAAAACTGGAAAACTCGCTTATCTTTCCGCTTTGTATTGCATCGATAAACTCAACGGTAAATTGTTCCGTTGACAAATAAATAACTCGTTTCGAGGGATACTTTTCAATAATCTTATTGCCAATTGCTTGAATAAGATGAGTTTTACCCAAACCGACACCACCGTATATAAAAAACGGATTGAAAGATGTATCGCCTGGCTTTTCGGCAATTGCTACTGCTGCGGCTCTTGCCAGTTGGTTTCCCTCACCAGAAATAAAATTTTCAAATTTATATTTCGGTATTAAGTAAGTTTCAAAATCCGGACGCACTTCCGGTTGAGCTTTTATTACTTCAACATTTGGTTTTTCAACAACTTCTTCTTGAATCGGTTCTTCGATCTGAAATTCATCATTATCCATAACGATATAAATAAGTTTTCCATCCTCACCTAATATCTGTTTGATTGTTGAATTAATAACGGTATTATAATGTTCGTCAATCCATTCGATAAAATAACTATTCGGCACCTGTATCTTTAAAACATTATTTTCATAGGAAACAGGTTTAATTGGTATAAACCATGTATTATAGGTTATCGGAGGAACATTCTCTTTTATAAAAGAGAGGCATTGTTTCCAAATACTTTTTGTTTCGCTCAATTCGGTACCGTTATTTGGAGATCCTTTCAATTTTACTTATCCACATTTAACAATATTAAAAAAATCATTTTTTCAACTAAAAACTTTCTAATTTATAAAGTGTTCATAAACTTATAAACAACTTGTTAACATTAGTCAACTTTCATAACCCCCTAAAAATTAACAACTTATGAAAGCCTCTTAAACTATATCCCACAAATCTGGGAAATATCTCCCAAAATTTGTGAATTAAACTGTTCCGTGAAACGTTTCACAAAATCAAGTTATCAACAAGTTATAAACACAGTCTTCTCCCTTCTGAAGGGATGTGAAAATAGGATTAATTTAGATGTTGTGCAAATTTTTTCTCATACTTTTTTCTAACTTATTTACTAACAATAACATAAAATAATTATCTAAAACTTTTTTGAAAACGTTACAATTTTCGCTTATTATTTTTTAAGTTTAACGATATCTTTATAAATGGCTTTACTTAAAAAACTTAGATTTTCAACCAAATTTGACGGTACACAAATGAAGAACATTTTGATCATATTTACCGGTGGTACGTTTTCGATGAAGATTGATAAAAACACCGGTGGTGCTGTTCCACATTATCATGGTAATGAATTATTGGATATGATACCCGATGCACCCAAATACGCAAATATTTCAATGTATGAGTTTGGAATGTATCCCGGTCCGCACATGACCCCGGAGCTTATGTTTGAACTATCACATAAGGTAAAAAAATACGTTGATTCTGATGATGTAGATGGAATTATAATTACCCACGGAACCGATACTTTGGAAGAAACTGCTTATTTTATCGATCTTGCAGTAGATACTCCCAAACCAATTGTTGTAATTGGCGCTATGAGAACAAGCTCTGAGCCTGATTGGGATGGACCACGTAACTTATTGGATGCAATTCATATATGCAACAATCCAAATAGCCAGAATATGGGTGTTCTTGTCTGTCTTAATGGTGAAATAAATGCTGCTAGCGAAGTAACAAAAACACATACGGAAGATGTTGAAACATTTCGCAGTCTTGACTTCGGAGCGTTGGGATTTGTTGACAGAGGTCATGTTATTTTCAACAGAATGCCCAAAAAACTTGAAACAATTGATACGGACAAAATTGAAGCTAATATTGATTTGATTAAAGTTTATGCGGGAATTAACGATAAGTTTTTCAAATTCTCCGTTGATAGCGGCGCAGCCGGAATTGTGGTTGAGGCTCTCGGTGTGGGCAATGTTCCGCCAAAAGCTTTTGATGGAATAAAATATGCTGTAAATAAAGGTGTTCCCGTGGTGTTGGTTTCAAGGTGTCCTACCGGTGAAACGCTTGATATTTACAGTTATCCCGGAGCAGGGAAATGGCTAAAAAAATTAGGAGTTATTTTTACCGATTATCTTAACGGACAAAAAGCCAGAATAAAGATGATATTGGCTCTTGGAAAGACAAAAAATTTGGAAGAATTGCATAAGCTTTTTTAGTGTGGTTTTGTAAAATGTTTTTTATAACGAAAAGAAATGATGGAAAAACTTAAACCGTGGATAGCGTCTTTAGTCCTTTTGCCAATAGGACTTTTTCTGATCTTTAACAAAGGTCATTTTATCCTTATTCTTGATCATGTAAATCTTCTCTTTCATGAAGGTGGTCATGGAGTGTTTAGTTTCTTTGGAAAATTTATCTACACTCTCGGCGGTACATTAATGCAAATCATTATTCCTTCTCTTTTCATCCTTTACTTTTATATCAACAATAAAAGAATTGGGATACAAATATCTTTGATTTATCTCGCAGAAAACTTAATGAACATCGGGGTTTATGTTTCCGATGCGCGTTCTCGTAGTTTACCGTTAATCGGGAAAGGAACTTACCACGATTGGACTTTTTTACTTGCAAGAACAAACTTATTATTATACGATCATTTAATAGGTAATATTTTCTATTATACCGCTGTTTTGATAATTATTTTTTCTCTTCTGCTACCGCTATTTATGAAAGATTATGAAACGGCAAATATAAATCTAAAAATATAGTTTGTTTGCTTTATTCTCAGTGAGAAATAAGCTATTTTAGTAAAAATTCAAATTACTTTCTGCAAAGGAAAGGGGTAAAAATGAGCAAAATAAAAGAGGTTATTAAGAGAAACGGCACAATCGTTCCGTTCAATCCGGATAGAATAATGAATGCAATTTACCGTGCCGTTGTTGCCGTTGGCGGGCGTGATAAAAACATGGCTAGAAAATTAGCAGATAAAGTTGTGGTTGAACTAGAAAAAAGAGTTCCCGAAGGTTTTAAGCCAAATATTGAGGAAATACAGGACGTTGTTGAAAAAGTTCTTATCGAAGAGGGACATGCACAAGTTGCAAAGCAATACATACTTTACAGGGAAGAACAGAAACAGAAAAGGGAATCGAATGCCGAGCAAGGCACTCGGTCAGCCGATAAAGTGCCGTGGGAAAAAATTTGGCACATCCTCGACTGGAGCGTTGATAACGAATTAAACACTATTGACAAAATAAACGAGAAAATTGATGCGGGCAAATTTTCCGAAATCGTACAACTTTCGGAAAAGCTTTACGAAAGAGATGTTGACAGAGCAGCGGAATTTATCTTGAACAAAAGCAAAAATCTGAAGATGGTTTTTATTAGCGGACCATCGTCTTCCGGCAAAACAACAACAACAATAAAACTGGAGCAGAGATTAAAAAAACACGGTCTCAGTTTTGTGACTTTGAATGTGGATCACTACTTTTTTGATCTTGAACTCCACCCGAAAGATGAATTTGGCGATTACGATTTTGAAACACCACAGGCTTTGGATCTTGCTCTTATTAATGAGCATCTACGTAAGTTAGCAGAAGGTGAGTTGGTTAGAATACCAAACTACGATTTTAAAGAAGGCAAACGCACGCTTGATCAAACTCCGATGCAGATAAACGATAATGAAATAATTTTGATTGACAGTCTGCATGGTTTATATCCTCAGTTCAGCGAAGGAATTGATAACGACTTAAAGTTCAAACTCTATCTTGAACCATTATTACAAGTTAAAGGTCCCGATAAAAAATATGTTCAATGGACTGATATTAGGTTAATGCGCAGAATGTTGCGCGACTCGGTTCAGCGCGCTTATAATCCGCAGCAAACACTTGAACATTGGCATTATGTGCGCTCAAGTGAAATTCGTCATATTATTCCTTACAGCAACAGCGCAGATTATATTATCAGCAGCGGAATGCCTTACGAAATAGCCCTTTACCGCGCCCGACTGATAGATAAATTTGAAGAATGGGTTGAAAAATTTAAGGATAATCCGTTAAAGGAAGATGCCTACAGAAGAGCGGTAAGAACCCTAAAAGTACTTCAAGCAATTAGACCGGTTGAAGATGATTCCGCAGTTCCAAAAGATTCAGTTCTACGTGAATTTATTGGCGGAAGTGTATTTGAATATTAATTTTTGCATTAGCGAATTAGCGGCAAAGAATCTACCGCTAATTCATGAATATTTAATTAAATTATCTCATCAATTCTTTCCGTTGGTCTTGCCAATACTGCCTTATCCCCTTTTTCAATAATCGGTCTTTCTATTAAGTTCGGGTCGTTAACCATAAATTCAATAATTTCCGCTTGCGTGTATTTTTTATTTTTGAAATCCAGTTCCTTGTAAGCTTTTTCTCTTTTGCGTAATAACTCTTCCGCTTTCATATTCATTTTTTTCAGAAGTGTTTTCAATTTGTTTTTTGTGAATGGTGTTTCATAGTATTTAACAACTTCAAATTCAACACCTTTTTCCTGCAAGTATTTCAAACCTTTTCTACTTGTTGAGCATGTTGGCTTGTGATAGATCTTAATTCCCGCCATTTTGTTGTCTCCTTATATATTTGTTTAATCAATATGATTTTAATTTCAAGTAGAAAAAGTAATAATTTCTTTATTCATTTATGTTATGAATTTAATAAAATGTTTAACTGATTAAATATTGAGGGCTTTGTGAATATTCCAAAACATATTGCCAACGAATTACAATTAAAAGAAGAACAGGTTATTAGTGCAGCAGCGCTGTTTGCCGAAGATGCCACAGTGCCTTTCATTGCCAGATACCGAAAAGAAAAAACCGGCGGGCTTGACGAAGAACAGTTACGCGAAATTGAAGATAAACTAAATTACTACGAATTACTTCAAAACAGAAAAGAAACAATCCTTAAAAGCATAGAGGAACAAGGAAAATTAACCGACGAACTCAAAGGGAAAATTGAAAACTCGACGAAACTAAGAGAGATAGAAGACCTTTATCTTCCATATAAACCGAAACGTAAAACTCGCGGAACAGTTGCCAAAGCAAAAGGATTGGAACCTCTCGCCGAGCTAATCTTAAATAGACCGAATTACGATGATGATTTCGAAGCGGAGCTTTCAAAATATATTGATGAGGAAAAAGGCGTTAACTCGACGGAAGAAGCTTTGCAAGGAGCAAAAGATATAATTGCCGAAATGATCAGTGATAATGCCGATGTACGTGAGGTCGTAAGAAATACTCTGCTTGAACACTCAATGGTTCAGTCAACAAAAGCAAAGGAAAAAGAAAACAACAAAAACAAAAAAGATGTTTACGAAATATATCACGATTTTAAAATTGAGATAACAAGGATTAAACCGTATCAGACCTTGGCTTTGAACAGAGGAGAGAAAGAGGGGTTTTTAAAAGTCACTTTGGGTTTCAACAAAGAGGACATTCTCGCAAAAATTAGCGATACTTATTTTAATTTTGATGACAGCGCCTTTATGGAAATTCTTGAAGAAGTGGTTGATGATTCTTTTACCCGCTTGATCTTTCCATCAATTGAAAGAGAAGTACGTAATTACTTAACCGAAATAGCGGACATGCACGCCATCGAAGTTTTTGCTGCAAACTTACGCCAACTTCTGCTTCAACCGCCTATATTAAATAAAACAATAATGGGAATCGATCCGGGATTTGTTTCGGGTTCGAAGGTTGCTGTAATAGACTCAACGGGTAAATATCTCGAAGGCGCAACAATTTATCCGCATCCGCCTCAGAAAAAAATGGCTGCCGCAAAAGAAACCGTACTTAAATTCATCAATAAATACAGCGTTGATCTTATTGCCATAGGTAATGGAACCGCAAGCCGCGAAACGGAAATAATGATTGCCGATTTAATAAAAGAAAATAATTTGAACTGCCATTACCTGATTGTAAATGAAGCGGGTGCGTCGGTTTATTCCGCATCGCCTGTTGCAAAACAAGAATTTCCCGATCTTGAAGCATCTCAACGAGGAAATATTTCAATTGCACGCCGCGTACTCGATCCGCTTGCCGAGTTGGTGAAAATTGATGCAAAATCAATCGGCGTGGGCTTGTATCAGCACGATGTTGATCAAAAACTTTTGAGGAAAAATCTTGATGACGTTGTTGATAGCTGCGTGAACTTTGTTGGAGTTGATGTAAACACCGCTTCGGCTTCGTTGCTTACTTATGTTTCTGGACTTAATAGTAGATTGGCGAAAAATATCGTAACTTATCGTGAAAACAACGGAAAGTTCAAATCGCGAGAAGAAATTCTGAAAGTAAGCGGAATAGGAGAAAAATCATTTGAACAGTCTGCGGGATTTTTGAAA
>Ga0256913_10000848_pt1 | contig 15837 bp, 13 predicted proteins | sample Axial_MatmetaG_FD_185970 | JGI IMG/M metagenome (GOLD analysis project Ga0256913, IMG submission 185970) | Deep-sea worm associated microbial mat communities from Axial Seamount, Juan de Fuca Ridge, Pacific Ocean - Axial_Mat | ecosystem: Environmental > Aquatic > Marine > Oceanic > Microbial...
TATTGACAGTTGGATTAACTATCCTGGAAAAAAACATCGTCATCTTTGGTGACATGAATCATGAGTCGCTTTATTATATACTGTTGGGACTAATTATTATCGTTTCTTTTGTTTATAAAATTCGAAAAAAAGACAAACTATTAAAACGTGCAGATGATGAACTAAGTATTTATAAAAAGTATAAAGCATCTTATTATGCTTACAGTACAACATTGTTTATATGGTTAATTGTATTTATACTTCAAAAATATTTTATCAGTGCCCAGGCAATGTTGGGTGTTGGAATGCTGCTTTCGGTTATTTTTGGCATAACGGCTAAAATTGTTGCAAACATAGAAACCTATGAGGAATAGAATAAAAGAGCTACGGGCACGTGAGAATCTTACCCAGCTGGAGCTGGCGAAAAAAGTCGGGGTTCGGCGCGAAACCATTGTATTCCTGGAAAAGAATAAATATAATCCTTCATTAAATCTTGCACATGAAATAGCAAGTATATTCAATCTAAATATTGAAGAGGTGTTTATTTTTGAAGAGGAAAGGTAAACTTAAATAAAAAGTTCTGCTAACGGATATCCAATCCCTCGTTTAAAATACCATCTGTAAATATATCACGAATACGTTCAGGCGCCTGCAGTTGATAAGTCTTCCAACCTACAGTACGGGCAGCTTCAATATTATCAAGCCGGTCATCAATAAGCAAGGTTTCCTCCGGAATTAGTTTATGCTGATACATTACAAACTCATAAATATCCAAATCTGGCTTAATAAGATGCAGGTCGAAAGAAAAATAGGCTTTATCAAACAGTTCATCAAACTCACGATATCCAAATCTGAGCTGCAAATCACGAATATACAGATCGTAATGGATTTCGTTTGAATTGCTCAGAAGCAGAGTCTTATAATGTTGCTTCACCTGTTCAACCACTTTAATCCGCTCGGCAGGAATATCAAAAAGCAAGGCATTCCAGGCGTCATCAATTTCCTGGTCGGTAAAATTCATACCGGCATAATCTCTAACCTTATCTCTGAAAATTTCGGGTGTAAGAATTCCCTTTTCAAACTTTCTGATAACATTGTTAATAAAATCTTTTTCTAAGAATTTTGATGAATCATCCATCCCCAATTTATCAAAATGATTGATGGTAAGCTGCGGGTCGATGTCAAGAATAACCCCTCCGAAATCGAAAATAATAGTTTTTAATCCCATGGTTTGTGCTGTTTTATTTCAGTATAAAAATAGTCAAATAATTGCATATAACAAGTAATCAATACACCGAAAAACCTGTACCATTTCTTAAATTATCCTAAAACAGGGTGCAAGGCTAATAGCGTTTAGGGTTGTAATTTCTTCGTTTGCCGTTGTTGTCCTTTCTGTAGTTCGACTGCTTGCGTTTACCACCGGAACGATTTCGCGAAAGAATCTCGTTTGTGCTAAGCAACTGCTGATCTTCGGTAAGTTTAAGCCTGCCACCTGACAGCTCCTCAAGATGCTTAAAAATGGTTTCATCGTTCACCGAATCACGGTTCCAGTTAAGGTATGACTTCTTCAAATGGTTGGCAATAACCTGAATCATCTGATCTTTCGCCTCACCATCTTCCATTTCGCTAATCTTCTCAATCATCTTTTCCACATATTTTCCATAATGCCGAAAAGTAATCTTGTTGTCGCTGTAAGCTATTCTTTCAGGTTTTTTCTGAAAAGTGTCTCTGGCAGGAGGTGGATAAGGTGAATCAACATCCAGTTTAAAGTCGGCTATATAATGTAGGTGATCCCACAGCTTATGCATGTAATCTTCATTTTCGCGAACGTGGGGGTTCATCTGCGCCATAATGTTAACAATAATTCTGGCTGTCTTATTCCGCTTTTCCCTATCTTCGATAGTGGTTGCATAATCAATCATTTTCTGAATATTTCGTCCATATTCAGCAATAACAAGCTTTGATCTCTCTGTATTATATTCCATAACTACTGGATAATGTCACCTGTTTTCGCAGGTTTAGGGTGGTAAAATTTGGTAAAACGAATTGGCCTGGTTGCCTTTATTCTAATCCTCAGTTTTGATTTGAGAATGCAAAGATAACTATTTTCATTTAGTTAACAATCTTTCTAAGGCTGAACTTTAATAACTCCGGCTCATTATAATACCTTAAATCTGCAAGTATGTTCGTAGCGAAAAACGAGCATTCCCCATAATGGTGTACAGTTTGGCTTTGTAGCAGAAGATGCATACAGATTTAAGATAATATATCATCAAGAACCTTTTCAACCTTTTTATACAATTGCTGCATGGTTCCGTCATTATTAAAAACAAAATCGGCCATCTCGATGCATTTTCCAAGATTTTGCTTGTTAGTATCCGTGGAAGTCATCTCCCGTTTTTCGTTTGAAAGAAATGTTTCAAAGTTGATATGATCAGTAGCTGAACCTCTCATCTTTATGCGTTCAAAGCGCAATTTAGGATCAGCATCAGCTGCGAAAAGATAAAAATCAGGTTGTTTTCGCAGAAACTCAATTTCACCCGGTGTACGTACGCTCTCAATTACAGCATTACTCCCCTCCTTCTGAGCCCGGTAAAAAAGCTGCTCAATTACATATTGTGGTGAATGTTTTGCACGCAGATCATTGGCCACGGCCGTTAGCGAATCCCTGTTGACTTCAAGTCTGCGCTTTTTAACTTCTTCAGTAATAAAATCTCTGGCAGAATAATGCCTGAACCCTTTGTTTTTTATTAAATAATCAACGATGGTTCCCTTTCCTGCACCTATTGTTCCGGTAATCCCGATAATCATAACTCTTACTTTTAACTAGCTCCCGCTCTCCTTTTTAATATCTCTAATCCACTTTTCTGTTTCTACAGGTTGATAGGCCTTCATCTTCTGAAACAGCTCTTTCACATTGTCCGAAACAATCAGGTTCTTCCTGTGTTCTGCTCTTACGAAACCCTCTTCAACAGCATGATCTACAAACGCCATAAACTTGTCGTAGTAACCATCTGTATTTAAAAACCCCAACGGTTTATCACAAATTCGCAGTTGATTATATGTTAAAACCTCTGTGAACTCATCCATGGTTCCAAACCCACCGGGCAAAGCAATAAAAGCATCTGACATTTCTGTCATCTTATTTTTTCGCTCCGACATCGAGTCAACTTCAATAAAGGTCTCCAACTCAGTATGTGCCACCTCATTCTGTATTAAACTCGACGGCATAATACCAATAACCTCTTTTCCTTCCTCCAGCAAGGTATCAGCCAATATCTTCATCAGTCCCACATTGGCACCACCGTAAACCATCCCGATATTCTCTTTCACAAACAAATCGGCCAATTGTTTCGCTGCCTCGCGGTAAACAGGTTTGTTCCCCATACTCGACCCACAAAAAACACAAATTCTCTTCATCATTATATTAATTTTTCCTCAACAAAATAAAGGTATTATTTTGTTCAACCGAAACAACCTTAAAAAAAATGTTAACCATACAACACCTAATTATAAACCGCATTTTAGGCTATTTTTGCGCCATGAAATTTATCGACACACATACTCATCTTTATTTGGATGAATTCAATAACGACCGGAATGATGTGGTAGAAATCGCCATTAAAGAAGGTGTGCAAGCAATGATGCTCCCCAACATCGACAGTGAGACCATTGAGAAGATGAACAACTTATCAAAAGCATTTCCTGCGAATTGTTTTCCGATGATGGGCTTGCATCCTACTTCAGTAAAAGAGAATTACGAACAGGAACTGGAGATTGTAAAACAAGAACTGGAAAACGAAAACTACAAAGCAGTGGGTGAAATTGGCATTGATCTCTATTGGGATAAAACATTCCGCGAACAGCAGATTGATGCATTCAGAACACAGCTAAAGCTGGCTAAAAAATACAAACTTCCTGTTTCAATTCATACCCGCGATTCGTTTCAGGATGCTTACCCAATAGTTAAAGAAGAATTAACAAACGACCTTAAAGGAGTTTTTCATTGCTTTCTTGGCACCTTAGAAGAAGCGAAGAAAATTATGGATATTGGATTTTTAATGGGTATCGGTGGGGTGATTACTTTTAAAAAGGCGCTAATTGCGGAGGTAATAAAAGATATCCCTGCCAAGTCCTTAATATTTGAAACCGATGCCCCATTTTTAACACCGGTTCCCTATCGCGGTAAACGCAACCAAAGCGCATACATTAAATATATAGCCGAAAGAACTGCATTAATTAAAGGGGTACGCATGGAAGAGATTGCATCAATTACCACCGAAAACGCCATCAACTTATTTAACCTGAAAACAGTATAGCATGGATCAAACATCAATTTTAGTAATCTACACAGGCGGAACCATCGGCATGATCAAAGATGAAAAAACCGGAACGCTGGTTCCGTTTAACTTTGATGATATTTACGAACAGGTTCCCATTCTCGAAAAGTTCGATTACAAACTCGATTTTTTCTGTTTCGACCCTATCCTCGACTCATCCAACATGCAACCATCAGATTGGGTTAAAATGGCAGAGGTCATCGAAAGTAATTACGAAGATTATGATGGATTTGTTATCCTTCACGGTTCAGACACCATGGCTCACACTGCTTCGGCATTGAGTTTTATACTCGAAAACCTGAATAAACCGGTAATACTGACCGGCTCACAATTACCGCTGGGAGTTTTAAGAACCGATGGCCGCGACAACTTTATAACAGCCATTGAAATTGCGGCCAGTAAAATAGATGACACACCTGTTGTTCCCGAAGTTTGTATCTATTTTGAAAACAAACTGATGCGCGGAAACCGGACTTTAAAATACAATGCCGAAAACTTCAATGCTTTTGTAACAGGTAATTATCCTGAGCTAGCCAATGTTGGGGTTTATATTAAATTCGACTTTAACGAAATTCTCAAACCCAGGTTTAAAAAGCTAAAGGTTCATAAAAACCTTGACCCCAATGTCGGAATACTGAAAATTTTTCCGGGAATTACTGAATCGTTTGTACAGTCCGTATTAAATTCACCAGGTTTAAAAGCCATTGTAATTGAAACATTTGGAGCCGGTAATGCACCAACCTCATCATGGTTCATTAACCATCTGAAAGAAGCTGCTATGCGTGGCTTGATAATTGTAAATATTACTCAGTGTATTTCGGGAAGTGTTGAGCAGGGTAAATATGAAACCAGTTCGGCTTTAAACGAAATAGGAGTAATAAGTGGTAAAGATATGACTACTGAAGCTGCAGTCACTAAACTAATGTACTTATTGGGCAGATATAATAATCCGGAGACAGTTGTCCGGTTTTTGCAAAGTTCTTTAAGGGGAGAATTGACTAACTAAAGAATATTTTTATACATTTGCCCCCTCTCAAAATTTTGAGAGTATAAAGGAGAGGTGCTCGAGTGGCTGAAGAGGCACGCCTGGAAAGCGTGTATACCTCAAAAGGGTATCGCGGGTTCGAATCCCGCCCTCTCCGCAAGTATAATTTTGTATTATATTTTTTAAACTTATCATAAGTAATTAATTAATTATTATTTTTGTGCGAAATACACAATTTATCTTTTTGAAAAATCAATTTTAATAATCATGAAAAAAGTAATTGCCTTTCTTTCAATCATTGCAATGGTAGCGTTTATGGGGCTATCTCAAAATGTTATTGCTCAGGACACTGTAGCTGCAACTAACGACAGTGCTACAGAACAAGTAGCGGAAACACCTGCTGTAACGGCAGCTCCCGCAGCAACTCAGTCAGACGAGCCAAAATCATTTCACCAGGTAATCAAAGAAAAATTTATTGAAGGTGGTCCTGAATTTATGGGTATCGTATTGCTTACCCTTATTTTCGGTTTAGCTATTGCCATCGAGCGTATTATCTACCTCAGCATGGCTACAGTAAACACAAAAAAGTTACTCACCAATGTTGATGAAGCACTTAAAAGCGGTGGCGTTGAAGCAGCTAAAGAAGTTGTAAGAGGCACACGCGGACCGGTTGCAAGTATCTTCAGCGAAGGACTTAACCGTTTCGATAACGGTATGGATGACGTTGAAAAATCAATTCTTGCTTACGGTAGTGTTGTAACCGGTAAACTTGAAAGCGGTGTAAGCTGGATTTCATTGTTTATTGCTTTGGCTCCTATGCTTGGATTTATGGGAACAGTAATTGGTATGATCCAGGCATTTGATGATATTGCCGCCGCCGGTGATATTTCGCCTACCGTTGTTGCTTCCGGTATTAAAGTAGCGTTGTTAACAACAGTATTTGGTCTTATCGTTGCTATTATCCTTCAGATCTTCTACAATTTCATCATCTCAAAAATTGATGGTCTTATCAATGATATGGAAGACACATCAATCTCTTTCATTGATCTGTTGTCGAATTACGCCAAAAAATAATTATCATGGTAGATAAAATTCATAATATAACCAAGTGGGTGCTGATAGTACTTTTAGTACTGGCAGCTTTGGCAGGGGCTCTGTTTTTTGCAGGCTCTCTTTCAGAGAACACCCTTATTAACATGGGAATAGCACTTATTATTGCAACAGCAGCTGTTACCATATTAGGAGCATTGTTCAATATGGCTTCTAATCCTAAAGGCGCTGTTAAAATGGGCATTAGCCTTGTTCTTTTTGTAGTTGTATTTGGAATCGCATATGCACTTGCAGGCAATCAACTTACATCATTACAACTTGAAGAATACAAGATAGGTGTTGAAACTTCAAAACTGGTTGGCATGGGATTGTATGCAACCTATATTGCTTTTGGGATTGCTGTATTGGTAATTCTATACTCTTCAGTAGTTAAAGTATTTAAATAAAGGAGAATAATATGTCTAAAAGAGCAGTTCCGGAAATCAACGCAGGGTCAATGGCAGATATAGCATTCCTTTTGCTTATCTTCTTCCTTGTTACCACTACCATGGATGTTGATACCGGTATTATCAGAAAGCTGCCTCCACCCGTGGAAGACAACCAGGATGATATTGACGTTAAAGATCGTAACGTTCTAAAAATCCTTGTTAACAGCCACGATTTACTTTTAATTGATGGTGAACGCGGTGATGTCAGAATGCTAAAGGATAAAGTTAAAGACTTTATGGCTTTGCATCCTGATAATGAAAGCTATCCGGAAATTAAGCCTAAATTTATTGAAGAATTAGGTAAAGAGGTAATGGTTTCAAAAGGTGTAATATCACTTAAAAATGACAGGGGAACATCTTACGGTATGTATATTCAGGTTCAGAATGAACTTGCCAGAGCTTTTAACGAAATGAAAAATGACAAATCGTTACAGATGTATGGCGTGAAATATACTCAGCTTGTTGATGATAAGAAAATAAAAACTATCAATAAACTGGTGCCGGTTCCTATTTCAGAAGCTGAACCTGAAAATGTAGGAGGAGAATAATATGTCAAGATTTAAAAAAGACTCTAAAAAAGAGACGGCTGCGATTAACACATCATCGCTGCCGGATATTATCTTCATGCTTCTTTTCTTCTTTATGGTAACTACTACCATGAGGGAAACAAGCCCGAAGGTAAAAACTAAAGTACCTGAGGCCACCGAAATTCAGAAGCTTGAGAAAAAGTCGCTGGTAAGTTATATCTTAATTGGCCCTCCAATTAACAAAAGGTTATATGGAGATAATTCAAGAATTCAACTTGATGATCAATTTGCCACTGTTAAAGATATTAGTGAGTTTATTGCCCGCGAACGTCAGGCACGTAACGAAGCTGACAGAAACAAAATAACAACTTCGTTAAAAGTTGATCAATCAACAAAGATGGGAATCGTTTCTGATGTTAAACAGGAGCTTAGAAAATCAAGTGCACTGAAAATTAACTACTCGGCACGTAGAGCAGGGAAGTCAAATTAATCAATCTTGTTTTTAAAAAGTTAAAGGCTGTCTTGAAAGAGACGGCCTTTTTTTATACCCCTCGGCTCACCTTCACTACACAGGATCCACATCTAAATGAATACTAACAGAGCGATATTTGGTATATTTTCTGAATTTCTCCAAAACCCTGAGCAGGTACTCTTTGAAAAGCTTCTGATTTTGATCTGCCCGGCTTTTTAATAAGAATTGATTGATATAAAGATTCCGAACCCTGGAAACCATGGGATATTCAGGGCCGAAAACACGATTACCGAAAACAGCTTTTAACTCCCGGCTCAGTGTAGCAGCAGCTTCTTCCAGCAAATTGTTGTCTTTATGCTTTAGGCTTACTCTGATAAGCCGGTAAAAAGGCGGATAATGAAATTTATTTCTTTCTGTCATTTCACGGTTAAACATACTCAGATAATCATTTCGCAACACATCCTGTATAATGGGATGCCTGGGTTTCCACGACTGAATAATCACTTTTCCCTGTTTATTTTTTCGCCCTGCTCTGCCACTCACCTGAGCCATCAACTGAAAACTACGTTCATGCGCCCTGAAATCAGGATAACTAAGCATGTTGTCGGCATTCAACACGCCCACCACATGAACATTGTCGAAATCAAGTCCTTTGGTAACCATCTGTGTTCCGGTAAGAATATTTGTTCTGCCCGCTTCAAAATCATCAAATATTCTACGGAAAGCATTTTTCGAGCGGGTTGTATCCATATCCATCCGGTCAATATGGGCATCCGGAAACAAAACCTGTAGCTCCTCCTCCACTTTTTCAGTACCAAAACCTTTCAGTTTTAGATGAGTACTTCCACAATCATCACACTTTGCCGGAACAGGTGTTGAGTAGCCACAATAGTGACATTTCAATTTACCAGGCTGCTTATGATAAGTAAGCGTTACATCACAGTTTTTGCAAACTGGTGTCCAGCTGCATTGCTGACACTCGAGCCGCAATGAAAAACCACGGCGATTTTGAAACAAAATAACCTGATGCTTGTTCGCCAATGCCTGTGAAATATTATCAATTAAAATTGATGAAAAATGAGATTTCATCAGCTTACGTCGTTGCTGATCCTGCATATTCACAACAATAATCTCAGGCATTTTTACATTGCCAAAACGCTCCGCCAATTCCACCAGACCATATTTACCCTTTACTGCATTGGCATAACTTTCAAGGCTTGGTGTTGCCGAACCTAACAAAACCTTTGCACCATGCATAATTCCAAGATAAATAGCCGAATCGCGGGCATTGTATCGAGGGGCAGGATCGTATTGTTTATAGGATTGGTCATGCTCCTCGTCTACAATTACAAGCCCAAGATTTGTAAACGGTAAAAACATTGCAGAACGGGGTCCCACAACAACCTGATACTTGTGCTTGCTATCATCCAGTGCTGCAACATTATTCCAAACTTCGGCACGCTCGTTAAGGCTGTATTGCGAATGGTACACTCCTACCTTATCTCCAAAATATTTCTTAAGCCTGTCAATAATCTGCGTGGTCAAAGCTATTTCAGGTAAAAGATAAAGTGATTGCTTCCCCTTTTCAATAGCTTCTGAGATAAGCTTGATATACATCTCGGTTTTACCACTCGAGGTAACTCCGTATAACAAAACCACTTTATGGTTTTTGAACTCACTATTAACCTTGTTATAGGCAGTCTGTTGTGCATCACTTAAAACAATACTCTCCGAAGTTTTCTCCGCTTCATTGCCTCTATTCAACCTACTTACCACTTTGTTCTCAACCTGAAAAATACCTTTCTCCTCCAGTGATTTCAAAGCCGAAGTACCCGCATCAGCCAGTTTCAATAATTCTTTTTGCTTTACCCATTTGGGTTCAGCATTATCAAATCCTGCCAACGTCATATACTTCATCAAAAGTTCCAGCTGTTTGAAAGCTCGCTTTGATAGTTCGTCCATCAGATCCTGTAAGATCTCTTCATCAAAAACTTCGGGAGACACCCTGACAAACTTTTCAGTCTTAGGCTTGAACCGCTCATTCATCTCCTCCTCCATCACCACCAGTTTTTTATCAATCATCGACTTAAGAAGCGGCAGAACCTTATTGTAACCAACTACCCTGGATAACTCATCCACCGTTAGCTTTTTCTTATCCAGCAAAGCTTCGGTAACTCTGTATTCAAACTCGGAAAGAATGTCGCGATCGGCAATAAAACCGGGAGCCAACATCACCTTGCCTTCGCTGGCAAGTCTGAAAGCCGATGGCAATGCAGCATTCATCACATCACCTTCATGAGCCAGGTAATACTCAGCCATCCACTGCCAAAATTTTAACTGCAAGGGATTAACAAGTGGTTTTTCATCCAGAATATCCAGAATATACTTGGCAATACCTTTTTGTGGTGGGGTTTGATGAATCTGTTTCACTATTCCTGAATAAATCTTTTTCCGCCCAAACTGAACCGCTACCCTATGACCAACTTTAAGATAATCATTCCACTCGTAAGGTACACGATAGGTAAAGGTTCCATCTAAAGGAAGGGGTAATAATATATCGGCAAAAAGTGTGATTCGTTCCATCAGGAACAAAGGTAATATCTATTATTAATTGATGACTGAAAATAGAGAGAAGTTGTTCAGTTTAATGATTTTCAACCTCAAAAAACTCTTTTACTTTATCGGCAATCATATCCACAATCATCAACGGAAGCTCATAAAAGAATGGCAACCTGACCAACGTATCGGCATACCTTTCGCAGTTGGGTAATGTCCGCCCATCGTGTTTATCTTTAAAATATGGACTGTTATGAAGTGGCAGATAATGAAAAACGGTCATTACATGATTATCATCCATAAATTTTATTAATGCATCACGTTGTTTTTTATCTTCCAACAAAAGATAAAACAGGTGGCCGTTATTAGTGGCATAATCAGGAATGTGAGGAATAACAGCAAGATTTTTTTCTTCCAGAACCTTTAGCTTTTCAGAATACTGCTCCCAAATCTGAATCCGTTTACGCTGAATATCTTCAATGCTTTCCAGTTGGGCAAGGAGCATTCCGGCAATCATATCCGAAGGGTTATAAGAAGCACCAAGCCCTACCCATTCGTACTGGTTAACTTTTCCATCCTCAAAAGCTGTACGGTTGGTTCCTTTTTCCCAAACAATATCAGCCTGCTTGATATAGTGCTCATTGTTGATAGCCAGCAAACCTCCTTCGCCACTGCTTACATTTTTAGTTTCATGAAATGAGAAAGCAGCAAAATCGCCAAAGGTTCCCAACGGTTTTCCTTTATAATATGAATCGATGGCGTGAGCTACATCCTCAAGAAGAATCAAATTGTATTTTTCGGCCAGTTCAACAGCCTTATCCATATCCACTGCCACACCGCCATAGTGCATCACCACCAGCACTTTTGTTTTTTCAGTAATCAGCTCCTCCACTTTTTCCATATCCATGTTCGGGTGGTCATCGCGACTATCGGCAAAAACCAGTTTGGCTCCCCTTAAAATAAATGGACTGGTGGTCGAAACAAAAGTAAACGAAGGCATAATCACTTCATCACCCTCTTTTAAATCCATCAGTAATGCTGCCATTTCAAAAGCATCGGTACAGGAGGTGGTCATATAAGTTTTTTTAAACCCCCATCGCTCCTCAAAAAAATAATGACACATTTTGGTGAAAGGACCATTGGCCGACAGATGCCCGTAATAAGCGGCATTAACTATATTTTGAACCTCTTTTCCCGCAAAAAACGGTTTATTAAAAGGAATCTTGTTAATCATCTTCTGAAAATTTCCGCAAAGGTATTGAATTATACTGTTGTAATTTTCTTAAGACATCATAAAATAAACCTTTACAGCATTGACTTTTGTAATGAACCAAAAATTATCAGATATCAGATATTAGATTTGTTTGGACTCCATCGGGATGAACAGGCGCACCACCATTCTCTATACCCGTTAAATAGTGACGACGTGTCTGTTGGTTGTTTGCAAACACTAAAAGCACCCACACGTTTTGTCACCCTGAACTTGTTTCAGGGTCTATTAAGCTAATGTGCTGCTGGGGGTAGGTTGTGCACAGGAGATGCTGATGCTGAAACAAGTTCAGCATGACTTCGTTCTGTTTTTACAATGCACCTCAGGTCACGGTTTAAAACCGTGACCTATATATGAATGACGGAAGGAGGAGATCCCTCGTCGCTCCCCGAAAGCTTTCGGGTTCGCTTCCCTCGGGATGACGTGGGTTTAGTAACGACGTTGTTGGTCGTGCAAACACTAAAAGCACCCACACGTTTTGTCACCCTGAACTTGTTTCAGGGTCTAGCTAATGTGCTGTTGGGGTAGGTTGTGCACAGGAGATGCTGATGCTGAAACAAGTTCAGCATGACTTCGTTTAGCATGACTTCGTTCTGTTTTTACAATGTACCTCAGGTCACGGTTTAAAACCGTGACCTATATATGAATGACGGGAGGAGGAGATCCCTCGTCGCTCCTTGCGTCGCTTCCCTCGGGATGGACGTTGGGTTGTACGAAAGAGGCGGCTTAAATCTGATATCAAATATCAGATATCTGAAATCTGATATCAGAAGTCCTATCGTTCACCTAGTATCAAATCAATGGTTTTATCTTTACCGTCACGCATCACTTTCATCTTTACCTTATCACCCGGTTGATATTTTTTCAGAATGGCGGTATAATTTCGCAAATCAGTAACCTTGTCATTATTAACAGCAACAATGATATCATCCTTTTGCAATCCCGCTTTTGCTCCTGCAGATCCTTCTATTACAGCACCTATTTTAACCCCTTCACCGGCGAAAGTAAAATCAGGTACCGAACCTGTTGAAACCCGCTTATTCTGTGTTGATTTAGTACTTTGTTTTTGTGCTGATTTTCCTTTCCCGGCATGAGCGGTTCCTGTAAATGGCATGGCATCTTCACGATCGGCAAGATACTCTACCACCTCTTTAGTAACGGTGGCAACCTTAACCAAACCTTTTCCGTCTATTCTATCCCAGGTATCGGTGGGACGATGATAATTTTGGGTTGGTCCCGTAAACAACTGGACAGCCGGAATTCCTTGTTCAATAAAAGCAACCTGATCGCTGGCATCCAGCGGCTGTTGAATTACTTCACTTTTTACACCCGTTGTATAATCGGTTCCCATAAAAATAAACTTCCACTCACGAGCCGTGTTGGCATTAAGCACAAGCAGTTTAGTATCAAACAATGAACCATCCGTATCAAGGTTCACATTGGCAAATGCTTTACCTTTACAGTGAGCCACGAAATATCTTGAACCAATTAGTCCGGCTTCCTCACCCGAGAAGACCGCAAAAATAATGGTTCGTTTGGGTTTTAATTTCGAGAGGTTTTTAGCCAACTCCAATAATATAGAAACACCGCTTGCATTGTCATCGGCACCGTGATGGATTTTTCCTTCGTCGCCGGCATGCACATCGGGCCAGCCAAGACCAAGGTGATCGTAATGAGCCGAAACTACTACCGGTTCTTTGCTTAATGTAGGATCGCTGCCGGGAATTACTGCAATTACATTTTTCAATGTCAAATCCTGTGGCCCCGGTTTGTTTGGAAACTTATGTTTGAATGTCTGGAAATAAGTTTCTCCCAATGGTTGTAATCCGTAAGCCTTAAATTTATTAGCAATATACTGTGCTGCTGTATCCAAATAAGGAGTTCCCAGGCCTCGTCCCATTAGTTCATCCGAAGCTAAATATTTAATGGTCTCCATCATTCTTTTCTCCGAAAAGAGCGGTTTTACATACGCCAGTGCTTTTCGCTCGTTAATTACCGATATACTCAGCGCATCAGCATCCAGAACCTTTACCAAAGGTGAATTAATAACCATCCATTGACCTTTGGCTATATTAACCGGCTCATCCCCTTCAAAAGCAAGATAACTGTACTTTCCATAATGAGGTAATTTTCGAATCAAACCAGGTATGGCTTCTACTTTTCCGGGCTGAATAAACACCATGCTTTGAGTTGCATCAGCGGGGTTGAATACCGTAACAACAAAACTGTTCTGCCCCTTTGCCAACTCTTTCTTTCCAAAAATAACCGAATCGGTTTTGATGGCCGATTGATAAACCTCCATCGATTTGTTAAAGGTAGTGGCAAATTTATTCTCATAACCAATAATCCAGACTGTTTTATCAGTTGGAAGTTCTGAAACTTCATTATCCTTTACTATTTCAAAATGGTCTTTTGCATCAGCTTCTTTCCATTGGTTTGCAAATTCAGTGTAGAGTTGAAAATGTACCTCATCAGCACTTGTAGGAAGAATCACTAAATTCTCCTTTGAAGCCCAAATTTTCGACAGAGCCGGCGGAACCTCTTTTGGATCCAGTATTCGGAAAACATCATATTGCGGGTCAACAGCAAGCTTCAAAGGCTTTTCGTTTAATACCAACTGAAAATCCTGTGATTTTTTACTCATCTGAACTGTAAAATTCTGAACTCCCTTTTCAGTAGCAACAGCTATGGGAACATCAATCAAGAAAGTATCTTCGGGCTGTGTTTGCTCTAAAGTCAAAAAGATACGATACTGATTATTATAGGTATCGGTTGATAAAGAACTAATCATCAGCTCGGGGGCACCGGTTCGTAATACCCACTGATTAAAAAACGGTTCAAGATTAACTCCTGATACCTCTTCCATGGCCAGTCTGATATCATTAAATGATGCTACTTTAAACTTATGAAGCTCATAAAAACGTTGCCATCCTTTGGTAAAAGTTTCATCACCCAGTTTGCGACGCAACATGTGCCACATCATCAACGATTTTCCATAACCAATGGCTTCGCTGGGCCCATCATAGCGGGAAGCAAACTTCGACAACGGAAAATCATTATCAGGATTCACAAAATTGGTAAATTTCTGAACCGTAGAGCGACGATAATTCTCACCTTGTCCTCTTTGTTCTTTAATAAGATGGTCGGCCATATACGCAGTGATTCCTTCGCACCAGTTGCCCTGCTTGAAATCGACATAAACACCGTTGCCCCACCAGTTATGTAGCAACTCATGCGGATAAGACGAATGAAGGATAAATGGGAAACGAATAATCTTTTCACCCAGCAAGGTAAACGACGGCATTCCGTAACCGGTTTCCCAGAAATTCTCAACCAAAGCAAATTTTGAGTAGGGATAATCGGCCACCAGACCCTGATACATTTCCATGTATTGTTCGGTAACTTCCAAATATTTATTGGCAAGAGCTTCATCGGGAGTACGCAGAAAAGCCATGGCCATAATGCCCGAATTCATATCGTAACCATATTCTGTAAATTCGGCAGCAATTAAAAACACCTCCTCCTGAGGGCTTTCGCAGAACCAGGTATCAAGATGATTATCATCCTTAACACTTTCCAATTCACGCTTTCCCTGCGAAACGGTTTTCCATCCCTTTGGTAATGTAGTGGTAAGATTAAAGGTTATTAAGCCGTTTTCCACTGTTGGAACCCAATAGGTTGAGCCTGCAAGGTAAACACCCATTTCGCCGATAATACCCGGTGACTCACTAAACCCACGCTGATAGTTTTCTTCGCTTTGTTCAATAGCAGATGCAATCTTCCCCGAGTAACTTACCGTAAAGGTTTTTTTCTTTCCTTTTAAATGAACCTTGTACTGATTAATTTTTAACGAACCACTGCTTTCGTCCCTGTCCATGCCAATATCACCTGCCGGAATGTGTTGGTCAACCTTAGTAACTTTCACATTTTTCGAAAATGTAACCGGAGATAAATCTGCATTCAGGCTAAAAATAAAATCAGCCAATGTATCAACGGTAATTACATCTTCAACTTCCAGTAAAGATGTTTTCGGGTCAATCTTCACATTAAGGCTATGATGAAAAACCCGGTTGTTTTGCGCAAGGGTCGCAACCGAAAAACCTAAAACAAACAATACAGTTATTAATCTCTTCATAATGTTTAAAATTTGAATGTCAAAGATAATTTGTT
>Ga0256913_10000849_pt1 | contig 15829 bp, 12 predicted proteins | sample Axial_MatmetaG_FD_185970 | JGI IMG/M metagenome (GOLD analysis project Ga0256913, IMG submission 185970) | Deep-sea worm associated microbial mat communities from Axial Seamount, Juan de Fuca Ridge, Pacific Ocean - Axial_Mat | ecosystem: Environmental > Aquatic > Marine > Oceanic > Microbial...
AAGCTTTTCAAGATACAGTGTCAGTATTGATGGTGCATAAATCCTATGTTGAGCAACGCAGAGTTGAGTGGGATCCAATCAAGAGAAGAATAGTTTAGTAGGAAATCAATAAAAAGTTAAAAATTATTTAAACCACTAAGGTTAATATACCTTAGTGGTTATATCCTATTAATTTAATATGAGATATTTACAAAGGGAGAATAATGTTAAAGTCCAAATCATTAATTGCAATACTATGGTTAGGTTTATCTGTATTAATATTTTGTGGTAACAAAAAAGAAACTAAAGATTATACACAGTTCGTTAACCCATTTATTGGTACGGTTGGAAATGCAAATACATTTCCGGGACCAACAATGCCTCATGGCATGGTGCAGCTTAGTCCATTCATTAAAATGAATAAAATATTTGGCTTCAGTCATACACATAACAGTGGTGGTGCTGGAGGAGGTAGTGGAGTAAAAGGAGATATACTCTTTATGCCAAATGTAGGTAACTATTTAACTGGTAAAGATATGAAGTTCGTATCATCATATAGCCATAGTAACGAAAAGGCAAAGCCTGGTTATTATAAAGTGCTTTTGGATGATAGTGAAATATTAGTTGAGCTAACAACTACAACACGTGTTGGATTTCATAAATACACGTTCCCTAAAAGTGGCAAGGCAAGTGTTTTATTAGACATAGGTAAGGGTGAAATAAAAGTAGAAAACAATAAAATTGCCGGTCATACTTCTAACAATTGGTTTTTTATAGCGGAATTTTCTCAACCCATTAGAGATTATATTTTATCTGAAGAAGATAAAGATCAAAACAACAGTGCAAGTGTAAATGGCGATAACGTAAAAGGTATCTTCATATTTGATGTGAAAGTGAATAAACCATTATTGTTAAAAGTGGCTCTATCACCCGTAAGTGTTGAGGGGGCAAACAAAAACCTTAGTGCGGAATTACAGAATTGGAATTTCGATCAAACAAGAAATAAAGCTCAGGCAGAGTGGAATAAAGAACTTGGAAAAATTGAAGTTGAAGGCGGTACTAAAGATGATCAAATAATATTTTACACCTCGCTGTATCATGCCATGATACACCCAAATATGTATATGGATGTGGATAAACAATATCGAAGTACAAATGGGAAAATTTATACAGCAGAAGACTTTGACAACTATACAACCTTTTCACTTTGGGATACTTTTAGAGCTACTCATCCGCTCTACACAATTATTGATAGGACAAGAACGAATGAATACATTGCAACATTTTTAGAAAGATATGAACATACCGGAAGAATGTTGATAATGGAATTTTTCGGCGTTGAAGGTGAAGTTCCTCCAATGATTGGCTATCATTCTCTTTCAGTTATAGCTGATGCCTACGTAAAAGATATCAAAAGTTATGATGTTGAGAAAGCATACAAAGCAATGGTTAATCTGGCAAATGATACTGATAGGGAGGGGAAACAACTTTATCTGGATTACGGATTTATACCAGCCGATCTAAAAGGTCAATCGGTTTCCAGAACTTTGGAGTATAGCTATGATGATTGGTGTGTGACGAGACTTGCTAAAGATTTTAACGATGCAGATAATCTCTACTTTTCACAACGCGGTGAATTTTATAAAAATGTATTCGATACGAACGTTAATTTTATGCGAGGAAGAATGAGCAATTTTCAATGGGTGCCAGATTTTGATCCAATGGAAACTATTAATCATTATACCGAGGCAAATGCTTATCAATACACGACATTCGTTTCACAAGACATAGATGGTTTAATGGAATTAATGGGCGGAGATAAGGCATTGGAAAACTGGCTTGATGAGTGTTTTAATACTGAACTCGATCCGTCAAAAGTAAATGTTCGAGATGTTTCCGGTTTGATTGGACAGTATGCACATGGTAATGAGCCGAGTCATCATATCGCTTATTTGTATAACTTTACCGGTACTCCTTGGAAAACACAAGCTATGGTACGAAAGATTATGTCAACTCAATATCATAATTCAGATGATGGTATTGAAGGTAATGAAGATTGTGGCCAGCTTTCTGCTTGGTATGTACTTAGCTCGATGGGAATTTACTCGGTAACTCCGGGAATGGATTACTATGTTATTGGCAGTCCAATTTTTGATAGAGTAACAATTCATATGGAAAATGGAAATGATTTTGAGATTATTGCAAAAAATAATGGTAAAGATTCTCCTTATATCCAGTCAGCGACATTAAATGGTAAAACATATTCAAAATCGTACATCAATTATTTTGAATTTATGAATGGTAGTAAGTTGGTGTTAGAAATGGGCGAAACTCCTAATCACCAATGGGGAACAAAAAAAGATGACCGCCCTTATTCTGCTAAAAATCAATTTATATATGCATCAACACCGGAAGTCTCTTTTTCAGAGATATCATTCTTGGAGAGTAGAACAATAAAACTTTCCAGTAATGATGTTAACGCAAAAATTTATTATTCACTTGATGGAAGTCCAGCCACAGAAAATTCTATTCTTTATAAAAATCCTATAGTAATAACGGATGCAGTAACTTTGTCTGCTAGGAGTTATGTTGACGGGATATATCCTAGTTATCCTGTTACCGTACATTTTAAAAAATTAGTTATGTTTGATTCTGTGAATGTTAGCAATCTTGAACCCGGGATAAAATATTATTATAAAGAGGGTGGTATTCAAGATGCAAAGCATGTAAAAGATTATCCGACTTTAAAGAGTGGTATAATGGAAACGTTCAATGTAAATGCAGTCAAAGATCAACGACCATTCGGATATAATTTTGAGGGATACATCAAAGTACAGGAGACTGGTATATATGAGTTTTCACTTGAAGCCAATGACGGTGCAGTGCTTTATATAAACGACCAGTTAATTATTGATAATGATGGCGGACACCGAGCACAAAAATTATTTAGTAAAGTAGGCTTGAAAAAAGGATGGCATCCGATTAAACTTGATTATTTTCAGCAAGGTCTAGCCAAAAGCCTCACTCTAACTTGGGAAGGACCAGGAGTAGAAAACCAAGAAGTTTCAAAAGATGTACTATATCATCAAATAGAAAAACAATAAAGCATTCCTTCTAGCCGAAGTAATTTAATAAAAATGCTTGTTGAAGATTAATCTTTTTCTTCTGTTTCCGAGTCAGAATCTTTTGGGGTTATCTTTTCGTTAATATGCACATCCATCTGCTGGTAAGGTATTTTAATACCGGCATCTTTCAACAGTCTTGTGATATATAATAAAACGTCACTCTGAATAAAAATCCATTCGCTTCGGTTTCCAGTCCAGAAACGGAACGTAAAATTCAATGTGCTTTGTCCGTATCCTTCAAACAAAACATACGGAGCGGGTTCTTTAAGTATATCATCACGACTGCTAATTGAATACTTAAGTATTTCAATTACTTTGTCAGGATCAGCGCCGTAATCAACCCCAATTTTAATTTCAATTCTCTTATGCTTATCAGATAAAGTCCAGTTAGTTACTCTTGAGGAAATAAGATCGGCATTAGGTACAATTTCTTCTGACCCGTCAAATCCTTTAATTATACTGGATCTAATTCCAATCCGTTTAACGGAGCCTGTTAAATTTTGAATAGTAATAACGTCACCAACCTGTATAGGTCTTTCGAATAACAGAATTAAACCGGATATAAAATTGTTCACAATATTTTGCAGACCAAATCCAATACCAACACTAAGAGCACCAGCTATCAATGAAAACTTTGTCATATCGAAACCGACGGCAAACAAAGCAAAAAACAATCCAAATGTAACTATGACATAACTAGTAATTAAAGAAATTGCCCCTGGAACTCCACGAGGTAAAGTAAATCTTGGTAAAACTTCACCGTCAAGAATAAATCTAATAAATCGTGATAATTTAATTGAAACCCAGATTGAAAAAAAGAATAAAACAATATTCCCAACCCCAATAGTTGTTGCTCCAACATCCCACGAGGTATTAAAGGCATCTATGACAATTTTTTCCAATGGATCGTATAATTCAAATCCATCAAGAAAGGATATGATCCAAACGATATAGGCTACTAATTTTGTAATTTTTAATACTGTATGTTTAACCAGTTCGCGATTATTCCTTACAATTAGAAACATATTTGCGAAATTTGTCTGTAGAAATATTGTAAGTAATTCATAGAAGACTTGATAAGCCGTAACAAGTAAAAGAGATATATATATAGAATTCATTACTCCATTTAATACTAATCTTGATAGGATAGTATTTCCAATAAGATTACTGAACAGAGTAAGAATAAGTACTATCATCATTACTTTTAATATCTTCTTTAGAAATGTTACAATCTGCCTTCTTTGCTGGGGAATCTGTTCTATTGGAATTTTTAACATCCAATACATTGCTGCAATTAGCAATATTATTAAACCGTTTACAATAAATCTTTGATTTAATGCATTTGTCGTTGCTAGTTCAACAGTTCTCTGTAATAGATAAATAATTGTTACAAAGAAGAGAGGTCCCCTTGATACCTTTTGAATCATTATAGGGAATAATCTTAATACAGGGAAAATGAATAGTATAGTGAATATTTCCGTTACAATTCTTGGAGACAAGGGAAAGAACAGATATTCAAAAAATAAGACGATCATTAACGAAATTGAAAATGGCCTGCTTAGTAATCCCAATGAATCAAGTTTCTTTGAATCCGGTTCTCTAGTATCTTCATTTCTTTTTTCAAATATTCCTAGTAAGAATACTATGATTAATACCATGAAAAAGAATAAAATATAAAATGGAATCTGATCGCTGTATAAATCATAAAATTCAACAAAAGCATTAGAGATATTCTGCTTTGTATTGTCCCAACGCTGGGTAATGGTTGTAGTATCAGAAGTATCTGCTACGGCTTCCCAAATCGGAGGGGAATCGAATGTAAATAGAAGAGATTTTTTGGCGCTTATCTCTTTCTCAATTGTGGTTAAAGTTTCTTCTATTGCAATCTCTTCCATAGAGACTTTATCTCTCAATGACAAGACACTATCCAGAGTAGCAATTAAGAATTTATCTGTGGAATTAAAATCTTTGTTAAGTTCGGTTAACCTAGTTAATAGTGACTTCGGAGCTTTTTCAGATTTCGCATTTTTATTTGTGAGTTTCCAAATTGCTTTTGCTTTTTTTATTCGAAGTTTTTCATCATTAAGTTTTTCTGCTCGACTTTCTAAGGCTTTTTTGAATTTTGTAATATTATTTAAAACTACGTTCCATTTTTTATCAAGATCATCTAATTTTTTTGCTGGTAGAGGTTTTAGATGTTCTGGTTGTGAGTCTTTTTTAAGTGATGAGTTTTCATCAATTAATTTTTGAAACTCTTCCATCTGTTTTTTTACAGGGACATCAGATGTGATTAAAGAATTAATCTCTTTTAATGCTAGATAGGCTTGCTCAATTTTTTGAGGGATTTCAATTACCGGGACAGCTTTTAGTTCTTCTTTTTTTTCTTCTTTTGGTTGAGGTTCTGCCGTATTCTGAGAATAAATATTATTGATACTGAAAAAGAATAGGATTATAAAGAGTCTGAGTATGTATTTCGATATTATTTGCTTTTTCATTGAAGTAAGTGGGTTGTTATATATTCATTATAATTTTAACAAATTAATTAAATCATTTCAATTATTTTTTTTACGAGTCTTTCGAATTTGTTTTTAACTAATTCAGCGGTTTCCATAACCTCGTTATGCGATAATTTATTTTGAGAAATTCCGGCTGCATAATTTGTTATACAAGAGATTGCTCCTACCTCCATCCCGAGTGTAGAAGCAAAAACCGCTTCATGTACAGTTGACATCCCAACTGCATCGCCGCCGAGTTTGTCAACCATCTTTATTTCAGCAGGTGTTTCATAACTTGGACCGGTACCAAACCAGTAAACACCTTCTTTTAAGAATACATGTGCTTCTAACGAGGCATCTCTGATTATCTGATTCATTCTTTCGGAAGGGAAGTTCAAGAAATCTGATTTCATTTTCTCACTCGCCAATCCAATCAGATCGGTCAGTTCTTTTTTGATATTGAAAGTATTCATCGAAGTAATCAGCATCAAGTCTGCCGGTTTGAAATTAGGATTTAGCCCACCGGCAGCATTCGTAAGAAGAATCTTTTTGCATCCAAGTTTGTTGGCAATAAAAACCGGTAAGACACACTCGGATATTTTATAACCTTCATAAGGATGAATTCTACCTTGATAGATTAGTAGATTTTTGTTATGAAGCTTTGCAAAATGAATATAACCTTTATGACCTTCTACTGTTGACTTTGGATAACCGGATAGTGAATCGGTGGATATGGTTTTTACAATCTCAGTTTGATTGGCAAAATCACCAAGACCGCTGCCCAGTATCAATGCGATTTCCGGATTGAAAGGTTTCTGAACTTCAATTTCTTCCAGAAGGGTTTTATATTTAAAATCTAAGTCTATCTTCATATAATTTTCATTTTAAAATAAAATACCGGCTAAAGTGGCAGTCATTAGAGTAGCCAATGCGCCACCGGCAACGGCACGTAAACCAAGTTTTGCCAGATCTGATTTTCTCTCCGGTGCAAGTGGGGAAATACCGCCAATCTGTATTGCAATAGAACTAAAGTTTGCAAAACCACAAAGGGCATAAGTAGCCATTAGAATCGTTTTTTCGTTCAATAGTTCTTTAGCTTCAATCAGACTGCTCATATCAAAGTATGCAACAAATTCATTCAGTACCAGTTTTGTTCCGAAGAGTGAGCCAAACTGCATAGAGCTTTCCCATGGTACCCCGATTCCGTAAGCCAGAAACTGAAAAATAAATCCAAGGAGCAATTGCAGATTCAACGGTTTACCGTACTGCTCAATCAGAATAGAATTAAGCCCTACAATGTTACCAAATCCTTCAAGCACATAATTAGTTAGAGCAATGAGAGCAATAAAGGCAATGAGCATTGCAGCAACATTCAAAGCAAGTTTCAATCCTTCTGCTGCACCGGAAGCAGCCGCTTCAATAACATTTGAAGAGGTTTTTTCAATGTTTACTTTTACCGATCCTTTTGTCTCAGGTTCTTTTGTTTCCGGATAGATAATTTTGGAAAGAATCAATCCAGCTGGAGCAGCCATAACACTTGCTCCAAGTAAGTGAGTCGCAAACATTAGTTGTGCATCGTTTATCGAGAGTCCCATAACATCTGCAAAGGCTTGACTTAATATCTGAATATATGCTGCCATCACACCGCCAGCAACTGTTGCCATTCCACCAACCATTACGGTTAGCAGTTCACTATTGGTCATCCCTTTTATAAAAGGTTTTATCATTAAAGGAGCTTCTGTCTGCCCGACAAATATATTTGCTGTCGCGGATAGAGATTCCGCTCCGCTTGTACCAAGTATCTTAGCCATTACCCAAGCCATACCCTGAACGACTTTTTGCATAATTCCTAGATGATAAAGTATAGCCATCAAAGAAGCAAAGAAAATTATTGTAGGCAATACTTGGAATGCAAAGAACATTCCCATGCTTCCATCACTGCCTGGTGATAATGCAAGATCACCGAATACAAATTTTGCTCCTTCGGTTGTAAAGTTCAAAATGATAACAAAGAAACTACTGATCCATGCAAAAAATGTTTTAACCCATCCCAGCGGGGCAAAAAAGGAACCGAGGACTTCTCCTTTAATGATTAATATTGCGAACAGAATCTGAAGGCCGAGTCCGTAAAAAACAAGCTTCCAGTTAATTTTCTTCTTGTTGTTTGAAAGGAGAAAAGCAATTCCTAATAATAGGACAATCCCGAAAATTCCTCTTAGTATCGATATAAAGTCCATATAGTTCCGTTAATTAGGTTTATAGTGATGTTTTCGGCATCTTGCCTCGTAACTTTCCAGAGCGCCAACAACAACTCTCTCTGCCGAGGAAATTTTTCGTTGTGTCATATTTGCAGGGTTACCACAAACAACACAGATTGCCAATGTTTTAGTAATATATTCTGCCGCTGCAAGTAATTGTGGGATTGGTTCAAACGGTTCACCGCGGTAATCCATATCCAAACCGGCAACAATAACTCTTTTACCTTGTGAGGCTAACTCATTACAGACATCAACAAGGGTGTTATCAAAAAATTGTGCTTCATCAATTCCAACTACTTGAGCCGCATGAGAAGTTTTAAGAATGTCTTCAGCAAAATCAACAGTTGTTGAGGGGAGAGATTGATCGCTATGCGAAACGATTTTCTCTGTTGAGAACCTATCATCAATTCTTGGTTTGTAAATTTGAACATTCAATTTAGCAATTTGTGCTCGTCTTAATCTTCTGATAAGTTCCTCTGTTTTACCACTGAACATACAGCCGGCTATAACTTCAATCCAGCCTGAATCTTTAGGGACGGAATGAGGTACAAAGTCCACCATAATTATTGCTCACTTATTTGTTATGATTTATTAAGTTGTTCATCACCGAAAGAAAAGGGAATAAGGTCTTTGATTTTGAAAATCTTTTGTTCACCATTCCCATTTGTTATTATTACGTCAAGCTCTTTGCCACAAAGTTCCAGCAGGACTTGTCTGCAAGCACCACACGGAGGAATAAAATCCTCACTGTCAGAAGCAATGGCAATAGCTGAGAAATTATTTTCGCCTGCTAATTTAGCGGTAAAGGCTGCCGTACGTTCAGCACACATTGTTAACCCGTACGAAGCATTTTCCACATTTGCTCCCTTATAAACTTTCCCATCATGTGTTAATAGTGCGGCACCTACTCTGAACTTAGAGTAAGGCGAGTATGACAGCTCTTTTGCTTCTTTTGCTTGATCTGCTAATATTCTGTAATCCATAAAGTAGAAATTAAATTATTTACCAAAATAATTCATTATATGTTAAATGCAAACAGTTTATACTACCATTTTTTAGAAAACTTTTGAGCTAATATAAAGAAATAAATTATTTGAATCTCATATATAATTTGTAATACTATTACTTCAATAAGATTGAATTTATATCCGAAATTATTCTGAAACATGTTGATAAGGAATAAATCAAGAATGAATTTCAGAAAGACTGGTAGAAAGAAAACCGAGTCATAAAAAATCAGAAATGCCGATACCAGCAATACAATGTTGGATATATGCCATACAGCTAAGAGTGCTTTTATTTTAAACGGATAATGGTATGATGTTGATGTATGGCGAAACTTCTGAGTTTTATATTCGTTATATGTTTGTTTTGTATTGCTATAAACAAAAGCATTTTTCGATGTAACTAATCCAATCTTCATATTGTTTTTTACAGCCTCGCGAATAAGTAGGTCATCATCGCCGCTTAATGTTTCAGTAGTGTTGGAATAACCATCTACTTTTTCGAATGCGGCTTTGGAGAATCCAAAACTTCTGGCAGCGGCAGAATAGGGAAATCCTAATTTTGCAAAAGCAAACATTAACATGTGCGCGCGTAAGTTTTCAAATGCGGCAATTTTATTCACAAATGATTTTGTCTGTTTATATGGAGCTATTCCAAAAACGAAATCGTTGCCTTGTGAAAATTTGTTGGCAAATGCCTTCAGCCAATCGGGTGAGGGAATGCAATCGGCATCGGTAATAACTATGTGCTGATTTGACGCATGTTTTATCCCGATATCCAATGCTCCCTTTTTTGCCGGATAGTTTTTTTCTGTTGCTTGAATTACCTTAAAATTTGTTAAGTCTGCAATTTCTGATTTGATAATTTGCAATGTATTATCGTTTGAGTTATCATCAACAATTATTACTTCAAACAAGTCGGTCGGATAAGTTTGTTCTTTTAGTGCAGTTATTAATGACGGTATATTTTCTGCCTCGTTTTTTGCTGCTACAACAATAGAAAGCTTTAAATTCACCGTATCGATTTTTTCGGGTCTTAATAGTTTGTTAAGAGCGGAATATATAAATGTGGAATATCCGAGAAAAATTAAGGTAAGCAGAAATATGATAGCAAATAAAGTCGTCATAAAGAGCTCTAAAATTCTTCGTCAATAGTCCATTCTTCCGCTAAGTCTTCACCAACTCCGGCAATAAAACGTGAAGGTTTGGCTAAAGTGTAACCGGTCATTCTATCAAAAATATTCATCGGATAGGAAAGAAAGAGATTTTGCTTTGCACGGGTAACCGCAACATACATCAACCGGCGTTCTTCCTCAAGAGCCTCAATGGAATCGTAAGCCATAGAGTTTGGGAAGAAACCTTCCAACGCATGCATGATAAACACCGAATGCCATTCCAAACCTTTAGCAGAATGAATTGTTGTAAGTGTTAAATATTCTTCTTCCTTATCTTCTTCATTCACGTCAATAACACTGTCGCGCGGCGGTTCCAAAGCCATATCGGCTAAAAACGTTTCCGTTGAATCATAATTGCTGGAAATATTTATCAGAGCATCCAGGTCTTTTTTACGTTTATTAAAATCGTCGTACTTATTTTTAAATAACGGGTTGTAGTATGTAAGTATCAACTCTATTTTATCAGCAGGGAGTTTATAGCTTTTATTCAAGTTCTGGATTATTTCCAATAGCCCTAATATTTTGGAATGAAACTTACTGTTAGTTATGCTTTTGGTAAGATCAACATTTCTCAAGTCTATTGAAGCAAGCTCATCCATTATTAGTTGTGCGCGTTTAGGTCCGATTCCTTCGTGCAAAAGAAGTACGCGATACCAGCTTACAAAGTCTCTCGGGTTCATTGATATTCGAAGGAAAGCAAGAACATCTTTTACATGTGCCGTCTCAACAAATTTCATCCCGCCAAATTTAATAAAAGGAATATTCGCTTTATTCAGTTCAACTTCCAGATCGAAGGAATGATATGATGAGCGAAACAGAACGGCAATTTCATTAAGGGGCACTCCTTCTTCACGTAATTCAAGAACTCTGTCAACAATAAAGCGCGATTGCATGTTCTCGTTATCAGCGGAAATTATTGCTGGAAGTTCTCCGTCCTTTATCCTTGTGTAAAGCTCTTTCGGATATTTTTCAACGGCAAAATCGATTATATGGTTTGCAAAATTCAGAATCTCTTGTGTGCTGCGATAGTTCTCTTCAAGTTTAATTAATTTCGAATCGGGGAAAAGGGAAGGGAAGTTTATTATATTCTTAAAACTTGCACCTCTGAAAGAATAGATTGATTGCGAATCGTCGCCTACCACCATTACATTACTGTTAAAAGTCGATAGCGCTTTTACAATATCAGCTTGCAGTTTATTTGTATCCTGGTATTCATCCACCATAATGAATTTGATATTGGACAATAACCGCTTGGCAGCGCCGCTTTTATGTGTAAGAAATTCGAGCAGATAAATAAGCAAATCGTCGTAATCCAAAAGACTGTTATTACGTTTGTATTGCTTGTAAAGTTCTTTTATCTGATTTAGCTTATCGGAATATTGGGCAAAGTGTGGATACTCGTTATCAAGAATATCTTCAATTGTTCTGGAAGTATTAACGCTGAGACTCAAAACTTTGAGTATGGTTTTCTTGTTCGGAAATCTTTTCTTCAGTTTTGCTAAATCCAATTGACCGCGAATCAGATTGATCACATCTTCACTATCACCTTGATCAAGAATGGTAAAGGCAGAATTCAGATCGATTGATTTCGCATATCTCCGTAGAGTTAAGTTTGCAAATGAGTGGAAAGTACCGCCGTTTATTCTGGAACATCTGCTATCTAATAGTTGTGCGGCGCGGCTCATCATCTCCTTGGCGGCTTTACGTGTAAACGTAAGCAGAAGTATCGACTTCGGATCGTATCCGAGTTCTATAAGTCTGGCAACGCGATAGACAAGAGTTCTTGTTTTGCCGGTGCCTGCCCCGGCTATAACGAGATAATTACCCTCAACAGCAGAAGCAGCTTCAAACTGAGCATGATTTAATTCGTGCTGGTAATTAATAGAAAAACGGGCTTCATCAATTGTCGGTTTTTGAATGCCCGTTTTGTTTATCCTTTTAAGTGTATATTTTTTTGCCATTATTCTCTTAATGCTAACGGCTTACCTAATATTTCATTCATTACAAGATACTCTTTTAGCTTTTGGCTATTAAGTAAGTCGTTCTTTATCTTCATCGCTTTTTGGTTAGTATGTTTTTTATGATTTTCTAATATCGTATTAAGATAAGTATTTTGATTTTCTTGATACTCTATTGTTTCTTTGGGAGTTTGTTCTACAGGTTGAGTCTCTTTATAATAACTCTCTTCTTCCATCATTGTAGAGTTTTTCAAAGCTTCTTCAAAGTATGCATCTACTTCGGATTTTTCCTCTTCTACTTTTTCTTCAATGGGTTGAGGTACTTCAAGCATAGCTTTAAGAATTTCCTCGAGAGCGGATTTCTTCTGCGGTTGAGGTTTATTCTCCACAGGTTTTTCTTCCCGAACTTTCTCTTTCTGTAATTCTACAACTGGTTGCTGCGTAGCTTTACTACTCTTAGCAATCGGTTTTTTCTTCTTCTTAAAGAAAGATGAAAGAAAACTAATGATGAAGAAAAGAACTATTAGATAATCAACTATGTTTTCCATCGTCCGTCTCTTTATCTTTGTCAGGTTTTGCTATCGATTCTCTCATATCCGTATCGGATTGAATGTTTTTCATTTTATAGTAATCCATTACTCCGAGATTACCATTCCTAAATGCTTCCGCCATAGCGCGTGGAACTTCTGCTTCGGCTTCAACAACCTTGGCTTTCATCTTTGCAACTTCGGCTATCATTTCCTGTTCTAACGCTACTGCTGCCGCTCTTCTTTCTTCCGCTTTAGCTCGGGCAACTTTCAAGTCCGCTTCAGCTTGGTCGGTTTGTAGAATTGCACCTATGTTAGTGCCTACATCAACATCGGCAATATCAATAGAGAGAATTTCAAACGCTGTTCCCGAATCAAGACCTTTTGCCAGTACAACTTTGGAGATAGTATCGGGATTTTCCAATACATCTTTATGTGAATTACTGGAACCGATTGTCGAAACAATTCCTTCACCGACACGTGCAAGAATAGTTGCTTCGTTAGCACCACCGACCAATCTTTCAAGATTTGCTCTAACGGTAATTCTGGCAATTGCCTTAAGCTGAATACCATCTTTTGCAACTGCTGAAACCAAAGGTGTTTCAATAACTTTCGGTAGCACCGACATTTGAACAGCTTCGAGTACGTTTCTGCCGGCAAGGTCAATAGCAGCGGCTTTCTCGAACGAAAGTTCCAAATCCGCTTTGCTTGCTGATATCAATGCATTAACAACGTTTATAACATTTCCTCCGGCTAAGTAATGCGCTTCAAGAAGTGAAGTGTCAAGTTCGATACCGGCTTTTGCACCGGATATCTGGCTACGGACAATAACATAAGGTGATACTTTTCTTAATCTCATTCCTACAAGGTCTTTGAAAATTTTAAGTTTTACTCCGGAAAAGTATGCTGTGATGTATAATCCGACCGGTACAAAGTATGTAAAAAGTATTAAGAAGACGACAACTGCAATGATTACAACGATTGATAATCCTGTAAAAGCTTCCATGACTGCTCCTAATAATTGTTTGATTTTTCTACTATCAATATATTAAAATGCTTTCATATTTATTCGGAAATCTAAGATAAAGTTGATTAAATAACACTTTATCACAAAAAACAAATATTATATGTAAGTTAGTATAAGAAAAATTGTTGCTAAGGTGTTTATGGTTAAGTCGGTATTGAATAAAAACAATTATATCTTTCTTCCGTTTCTTGCTCTTCTTATAATATTGGCAGTAATATATCCTTCTCAGATCAAAGATTACCCCGAATTTGTTGATTGGAATACTATAGCGGTATTGATTGGTTTGCTGATAACAACAACGGCGATAAAGGAAAGTTCGTTTTTTATTAAAATTGCCGAAAGAGTAATTTATAAGATTGATGACGAAAGGAAATTAGCGATCACGCTTATCACAATGTCTTCTCTTTTGTCGATGCTTTTCACAAATGATATTGCGCTTTTTATTGTTGTCCCATTGACGTTAGCGTTGCAGTCGTATCTTAAAAACAACATTCAGAAGTTGGTAATATTCGAAGCGATATCGGTAAATGTTGGGGCTGCTCTTACTCCGATTGGGAGTCCGCAGAATTTATATTTGTGGCATCAGTGGGATATATCCTTTATCAATTTCGTAATTAATATGTTTCCGCTTTTTATTTTTTTGTTTGCTGTACTTATAATTTTTGGTGTTGCTGTGTTTCCGTCAAAGAAATTATCGATTAAGGAATTGGATAGGGTAACCGTTCTCAATAAGAATCTTTTCTATCTTTCAACTTTTTTACTATTGCTATGTATAATAGCCGTTGAACAAAATTTCACGTTTCTTGCTTTAGCGGTAATATTTTTGATCTATCTTTTCTTTTCTAGGAATATTCTATCAAAAGTTGATTGGCTTTTAATTGTTCTGTTTATAATAATGTTCATCGATTTTCACATACTAAGTCAAATTCCGTTTGTCTCAAATTTTATTGCTCGTTTCGATTTAAATGAGCCAAAATCAATTTTCACACTTTCGTTCTTCTCCGCTCAAGTTTTCAGTAATGTGCCGGCAAGTATTTTTATATCTAAGTTTTCCAACGATTGGTTTGCAATTGCGTATGGAGTGAATATCGGCGGTAATGGATTTATAATCGGTTCGCTTGCCAACATTATTGCTCTTAGGTTTATCAATAGTAAAAAGATATGGGTCGATTTTCATAAATACTCCATACCGTATTTTATTGTAACCGCTATATCGTCATACTTTATTTTCTTTTAGTGGTGTTCTTAGAACAAAACTTTATTTGATATCATTCTGTTTTTTGCTAATTTTCATACAAGTTTGACTTTAGTAAAATTAAATTTGTTAAGTAGTGTTTTATCCAGAAGGGGAATATATAATGGAAGAAAAAGCTTACACAAAATCGATGTTAAAAGAGAATGCTTTTGAAGGTAAAACTATTGTTGTAACCGGTGGCGGTACCGGACTCGGTAAAGCGATGTCAACATATTTTAGTCAACTTGCCGCTAATGTTGTAATCACAAGCAGAAAAATTGATGTGTTAAAACAAACTGCCGAAGAAATATCTTCCGAAACCGGTCATGAGGTTCTACCGGTTCAATGTGATGTTTCCGATTATCATCAAGTGGAAAAGTTATTGCAAGAGTCGATTGAAAAATATGGCAAAGTTGATTCCCTTGTGAATAATGCAGCGGGAAATTTTATCAGTCCTACTGAAAGATTATCCAACCGTGCTTTTGATGTAATTGTAAATATTGTATTGAAGGGGACATATAACTGCACATTGGCATTTGGCAAAAACTGGATTGATAAAAAACAGCAAGGTTCCATTCTGAACATAATAACTACTTATGCATGGACTGGTTCGGGGTATGTTGTTCCTTCGGCGGTATCCAAAGCTGGTGTGCTTGCATTAACTCGCTCGCTTGCTGTTGAGTGGGCAAAATACGGAATACGTTCAAATGCAATTGCACCTGGACCATTTCCAACCAAAGGCGCTTGGGAAAGATTACTGCCGGGTGATTTGATTGAAAAATTTGATTTCAAAGGGAAAGTGCCATTGCGCAGGGTCGGTGAACATCAAGAACTTGCAAATCTTGCAGCGTATCTTATCTCGGATTTTTCAGCATATGTAAACGGTGAAGTTATCACAATTGATGGTGGTGAATGGTTGCAAGGCGCCGGACAGTTTAATTTTCTTGAAGCATTACCAAAAGATATGTGGGACACAATCGAAAAGATGATTAGGAAGAAGTAGTGTTTTTTGTTCTCTACATCGTGCAATCCCGTAGGGATTTTGGG
>Ga0256913_10000850_pt1 | contig 15823 bp, 19 predicted proteins | sample Axial_MatmetaG_FD_185970 | JGI IMG/M metagenome (GOLD analysis project Ga0256913, IMG submission 185970) | Deep-sea worm associated microbial mat communities from Axial Seamount, Juan de Fuca Ridge, Pacific Ocean - Axial_Mat | ecosystem: Environmental > Aquatic > Marine > Oceanic > Microbial...
CTAAAGATAGTACTCCTCATCATATAACAGCATACCTATATAGTCTGACGACTATCTTTATGCGTTTTTATGAGCAAAATCCTATACTAAAAGAGGGTATAGATGAAGATACGCGTCAGAGTAGATTGGCTATAGCTTCACTAAGTGCCAAAGTCATCAAGCAGGGATTATCTATCCTTGGTATAGGTGTAGTAGATAAGATATAGGAGATCATTATGAAGGGTATGATCATAATTGGTATACTATCAACCATAGCTATCATAGCACTAAAGTATTATCGCACTAGGGATTGGAGAGTAGCACTTATATCCCTAGGAGCATTTGCTACTATATTGACTCTATCTGGATTGGGTGCTATGACTAGAAGCGTCATACCACTCTTTATTGCACACTTTGTATTGATAGTGATAGCTTGGGGGACTCTGCTATTGTATATATTTAGAGGTAAGCTATATTGGCAAATTATACTATCTCCATCTATCACTATCTTGCTATTTGTGATAATGGAGCAGCTGATAGGGGCTAGAGGGTAGTGACACTATCTTCCCACTCTTTGAATGCATCATCAAAATAGACAAGTCTCTGCTTTTTGAACTCAACCGTTGAGTAGAGTTTGCCATACTCTTTGAGTCCACTCTCTTGAGCCATCTCCTCTATAAGTCTATCGCACTCATCTTGACTCTTTGCATGTACCATCGCAAATAGATTGTATGGCCAATTGGGATAACTAGGTCTGAGGTAGCAGTGACTAACAGCAGAGAAACTAGCCATCTGCTGACCTATCTCCTCTCCTCTCTCTTTGGGTACCGCCCATACACTCATAGCATTTGCACCAAAACCAGCTTTGCGGTGGTTGAGTATAGTAGCAAATCTTCGCATAACTCCACTCTCTTTGAGTTCACTAGCTATATCAAAGAACTCATCATAACTGATGCCCAATCTATCTATAGCCTCTCTAAATGGCTCTTCTACCACTCTGATATCTTTTTGTAGCTCCTTGATCACTGATATATGTTTGGGTGTAAGATCTATCTCTTTAAATGCTGCTCTTTTGACCTTCTCTTTTTTGGCTCGTTTGCCTGTAGTATCCATCTTGACTGATATCTTAAACATCTTGAGTGTAGGTAGTATGATAGACTCTATAGCTCCTGTCCGCTCCGATAGTATCTCTATAGTCTTCTCTAACCCAAACTTACTATCAGGCTCTACAGCCATAGTAAACCATATATTGTAGTCATGATTTCTTAGATAGTTATGACTCACTCCTGGGTGTGCATTGATGATCTTGGCTGCTTCATCAACTCTCTCTTCATCTACTTTGAATGCCACCAAAGATGATCTATAACCCAACCTTTTAGTATCAAAGATAGCAGAAGTCTGCCTGATAATCTTCTCATCTTTGAGACTCTGTACTAGATCTATGATCTCTTGGGGGGTGCTATTTAGCTCTTTGGCTAGTGTATGAAATGGTCTCTTCTCCATTGGGAAAGAGTTTTGCATCTGATATAGTAGTTCATCTTGCATGTTATGGTAGACTCCATTGATTTTGAATTGGACCTCTCTCATTGGATTTTGTAAGAGGTCTATTATAAGGCATTATAATAGTATAGTTTCAATCTTGGTTGATATGATACTATCATCAAGCTCAAAATCAATTATGATTACTATTAGTTACATATACTCTCTCACCTATATGCCCCTCCATACCCTCTATAGTATATTGTGGAAATGGATAACTATCATCAAGCCCAAATAGACTATCATGTACCAAGAGATCCTGTTTTATAGTTTGCCAAACAAATACTCTCAAAAATAGCTGATCTTGATGTGATATATTTGGCTCTTTGATCTTGTGAAATCTATCTATAAGAGATCTTATATCTGAAAAGACATCTGTAACCCCACCAAACATCCCAGCCAATATCAAATCTGTATGAGTATAAAAATCTCTCATCACATGAAATCTCCTATTGGACTCTATCCACTCAGATACTGCTGCACTCTCTTTTTGGTTAAGTATAGAGTCACAATCCCTGATGATATATCTATCTACAGTTTTATCACTCATCACTTCAAAACGCCACAATAGCATCTCATCTCTTATATCTGTAGTATCTCGTATGACGATTTGGCTATCTAGCTCTTGAAGTTTGGATATAGTATCTAGTGGCACACTCCTATCACAATAGAATCTACAGCACCAATGAGGATATATATCTTTTGCTACTTTTGCATTCTCCAAAGCTCCCATTAGATATATATGGTTATCTCCAAATAGTGAAAAAGATATAATATTATGCTCTCTTTTTGATCTATCGAATGGTTTTATAGGTTTGGCAGGAAGTGATATAGAGCTATATTTGGAGGTCAATCTATCTTTGAGTATGAGAGACTCTCTGCCTGCCTCTATAGATCTATCATACTCCTCTGTTAGCATATATGCTTCAGCCAATATATCATAGAGCCGATGGTCATCATCTCTGATAGTCTGGGCTATATTGGCATAGACTATAGCTCTCTTGAGATCTTTTTTGAATAGGTTCTGATGTGATAGCTGTAGAAACCTCTCATATGTATCCATTTGAAAATATCCTATTGTGTTAGAGTTCGTTTTTGATATTGGTAAAATCAATGAACTATACCAATATCTATACTTCTCTTAGAGAGTAATCACACCCTATCACTATCTATCTCTATGACAGTATGCACATTCCCTCTAGGGTTAAAATCCGCTATAACTCTCATCCATTTTGGTTTGAGTTTTTTATATAGAGTATCATATATCTCATTTGCACTATCTTCATGTGATATATATCTATCTGCGAAACTATTGATATATAGTTTGATAGCTTTCAACTCTATCACCTTATCTGATGGTATATAGGACAATTTTATAGTCGCAAAGTCAGGATATCCTGATCTTGGACACCTACACATAAACTCTGGTAGATCTATATTGATGCTATAACTCTTTTTATGTTTGTTTGCCCAATAGTGTTCTTTGTCATTGATATTAAACTTTTTTATCTCTTTTTCACCATACTTCATATAATACTCCTTAATTGTAGTGCTGTATAAGCTCTCTCTCTGTAGACTGTTTTCCTACTCCAAAACCTTGAAGATAATCCACCCCTAACTCTTTGAGCTTTCTCTTCTGCTCATCTGTATCTACCCATTTGGCTACAGTAGTGATATTCAACTCTTTTGACATATCTACTAGTGATTTGAGTATAGATAGATTGTTTGGTTTATCCAATCTACTCACAAAATCTCTATCAAACTGTACTACATCAAACTTGAAATACTTCATATACTCCAAAGATGCATTTGATGAACCAAAGTTATCTATACATATCTTTATACCCTTGGCTCGTATCTTGGATAGAGTTTTTAAATATTTGCTTAGATTGTGATGTGTCTTCCTCTCATATAGTTGGATTATCAGACGACTAGTCTCTATATCTTTCTCCTCTATAAGGGTAAAAATATTTTCCAAAAAGTCTCTATCTCTCAGAGAGAATGGGGATAGGTTGAAACTAAATGAGATATCATCATCTGTGAGTCTCAATATCTCTACAGTATGTCTAAATATAGCTAGATCATAACTCCTCCCCAAACCCAAACGATTTATGATTGGCAAAAAATCCCTAGGCAAAATCTCTTTGCCCTTATCTCCTCTTAGTTTGATAGAGATCTCATAGCTATCTATCTTCTCCTTTTTTATATTGTATAGTGGTCGAAAGTAGAAGTTAAGAGATTGCTCTTTTAGTGCTTTTACGATAGACTTCTCAAGATATGATAACTCCATCGTATTTTTGACTATATGTCTCTTTTCTGAATTTTCTAACTCTTGGGATATCAACTCATCACGAAGTAGAGCTATAGTCTTCTCTGGATCTATATCATTGTGGTTTATCACTGCAAAACGATAATCTAGCTCTATCGTATTGATAGTCTGATTCTCATCCACAAAATCCTCTATCAATCTCTGGACAGAGCTACTATCTACATCTAGTGCTACCAAAAACTCTGCACCAGAGTTTCTACCTATCCAACTCTCTTTTATATCATTGGAGTATATAGCACTATTGATTTTGCTGACCAATAGACGGAGCAACTCATTTGTAGCACTTACACCATAATTTTCATTGATAGTTGATAAGTTATTTATCATCAATATAGCTACAGTTTTTGGTTTTTTTGATCTTAACTTCTCCATAAAGGCCAATTGATTGAACCCCTCTGTAGTATTGTCTAGTAGAGTCTCCTTGACATCAAGTTCTAGCAGAAAGTATATAAAATATACAGTTATAAAGATCAAACCCCCCATCAATAGAGCATTCTCTATAGTGACAGCTACAAAGCTCCCCATTGAAAATGTAGTATAAAATAGTAGGGTTATAAGCACAAAAATAGGCACACCAGCTCTAAGAGCTAGTTTGAACCTCCTAGCTCTCTCCTCTCTAGCAGATATAAGCATCTACACATCCAAATGTTTGACATCTTTAGCATGTCGCTCTATATACTCTCTTCTTGGCTCTACCTCATCACCCATAAATAGAACAAATGTATCACTTGCACTCTCACTATCATCTATAGTGACTCTAAGCAATCTACGATCTTCAGGATTCATAGTAGTCTCCCACAACTGTTCTGGATTCATCTCACCTAGACCTTTGTATCTCTGAATATATGCACCTTTTTTAGCAAACTTCTCTATATCTGCCAATATCTCAAGCAGATCTCTCTCTCTAAACTCATCTGTGATTCTATTTTGGATATCGTTGTTGATATATATAGCTTCATTATAGTGAGGATTTGTGAAGAGTATATCATCTATAATCAACTCCTCCAAGCCATCATTGGTCTGTACAAAGAGATGTATCTTCTCCTCATTGACAGTCTCACTAAGTATATTGTACCCTAGTGAGTTGATATACTCTTTGATAACTTTAGAGAACTCTATATTGTCTGTACCTACTATATCAGGATTCTCTATCATATATCGCAACACTTCAGGTAGAGCAAATCTCTTCTCAATCTCATCTAATGTCATCTTATAGTATGCTACTCTTTTGAATAACTCTACAAGATCATTGCCACCCATTGTCTCACTCTCTATAACAGATATACCATTCTCTATCAAAAAGTCATTTAGAGACTTGTCATCTTTCAAGTAGGTTTCGTTTTTGCCTTTTTTGTATCTATAGAGTGGTGGTTGTGCTAAATATAGATATCCATTCTCTATGACTGGCTGCAAAAATCTAAAGAAAAATGTCATAAGAAGTGTCTGTATGTGACTACCATCTACATCTGCATCGGTCATGATGATGATCTTGTGATATCTGAGTTTATCTTCATCAAACTCATCCCCTATACCGCACCCCAAAGCTGTGATCATATTTTTGATCTCATCTGATTTGAGTATCTTCTCAAGTCGTGCCTTCTCTACATTAAGTATCTTACCTTTGAGTGGTAGTATAGCTTGAAATACTCTATCTCTACCCTGTTTGGCAGAACCACCAGCAGAGTCACCCTCCACTAGATATATCTCAGATAGAGCAGGATCTTTACTTTGACAATCAGCCAATTTACCAGGTAGAGTACCTATACTCATAGAGTCTTTTCGTTTGACCAAATCTTTGGCTCTCTTGGCAGCATCTCTACCCCTAGCAGCTAGTAGCACCTGTGCCATTATGGCTTTTGCCTCTATAGGGTTCTCTTCGAGATATTTGTTGAAGTTTTCAGAGAAAAATTTATGGACTAGTGGTCGCACATAGCTTGAGCCTAGTTTGCCTTTGGTCTGTCCCTCAAACTGTGGCTCTGGAACACGCACAGATACTATAGCTATAAGTCCCTCTTTGCAGTCATCACCAGTGATTTTGACACCCTTCTCTTTGGCATTGGCATTTTTTGCTACATATGATGCTAGAGAGCGAGTCAATCCTGCCCTAAATCCAGCCTCATGTGTACCACCATCTGCTGTTTTGATATTGTTGACAAAAGATAGAGACTTTTCACTATCAGCATTACAATACATTAGTGCTATATCTATCTCTATATCGTCAGCTTTACCCTGAAAAAATTGTGCTGATGATATAGGCTCTTTAGTGTTCATATCCTCTACAAACTGCTTGATACCACCCTCAAAATGAAATATCTCCTTAGTACCATCTCTCTCATCTTTGAACTCTATTTTGATTTTGGGATTTAGGTATGCTAACTCCTTAAATCTCTTCATCAATATATCTTTTTGGAATGTGGTACTCTCTGTAAAGATAGTATCATCTGCCCAAAACTCTATCTTTGTACCTTTTTTGCGTGTTTTGCCACCAGATACTAGAGGCTCTTGAGGTATCCCCTCTTTGAAGCTCTGTTCATGTATCTCACCATCACGATGTATAGTTAATTTCAAATCTCTTGATAGGGCATTGACTACAGATACACCCACACCATGCAAACCACCAGATACTTTGTATGTATCTTTATCAAATTTACCACCAGCATGAAGTACAGTAAGTACAACAGTAGCTGCAGATATCTTCTCTGTAGGGTGTGGAGATACAGGGATACCTCTACCATTGTCCTCTATGATAGCAGAGCCATCTTTAGTGAGTGTCACTTTGATAGTATCACAAAACCCTGCCATAGCCTCATCTATAGAGTTGTCTACTACCTCATATACTAAATGGTGTAAACCCCTAATAGATGTATCACCAATATACATACCTGGTCTTTTTCTAACTGCCTCTAGACCTTTGAGGACTTTGATATTGCTAGCACCATATTCTGCCATTTCTCTACCCCTTGCTCATAATTAATACTATTTTATCCAAAAAATAGTAAGAGAAGCGTTAAGCATATTAGCTAAGTAAAAAGAATATCTGATAAAATATGATTTATAAAAATTCAGGATCTATCAACTATGCAAAAATCAGAATATTTCAAGAGGCAGATTCAGCTATGGGGAGAGGATACTCAAGAGTCTCTTAGTGCTAAAAAAATAGCCATCATAGGTAGTGGAGGATTGGGTTCTACGCTAGCTATAGCTCTAGGTACAAGTGGTATTGGTGAGATAGATATGGTTGATTTTGATATAGTATCTCTACACAATATACATAGACAGATAGCATTCAAACTAGATGATGAGAGTAGAAGCAAATCCAAAACAGTGGCCAAACTCATAGAGAGTAAAAATCCATTTGTAAAAATAGAGGCTTACGATATAAGTTTTGATGAGTTTTCTCAACTACAAAACAGATATGATCTCATATTGGATGCTACAGACAATCTACCTGTACGAGAGAAGATAGATATATATGCCAAATCTACCAATACACCATGGATATATGCAAGTGTGGAGGAGTTCAATGGTCAAGTATGTTTCTTTGAAAAAGCAGAGTTCCAAGTCTTTAATATATCAGATCACAAACCAGGGGGTATTACTGCTCCTATGGTGATGCATATAGGTTCACTCCAAGCTACTATAGCTTTGAGATATCTAGCAGGACTTTCAGTAGAGAGAGATAAGCTATATTATATATACTTTAATGACAATGGTGAGCTTATCACTCAAAAATTTGGTATGCCAAAAGCATAAAGGTGATAAAATAGCAGATCAAAAAGTAGGAGAAGTTATGAGAAAAAAGCTCATTATAGCTAGTAGTCTATTTTTATTACTGTTAAGTGGATGTACTCAAGAGACACAAAATTCACTAAGCCGTTCATTACAAAACTGGACTGGCACAGATGGAGTATTGGATATCTATGCAGGTGATAAGCTAGTAAAGAGATTTATCAAGATAGATAAGCTCTCAACTGCATATGGTTCAAATGACAACAAAATGAGACCATACAGATATGGATATGGAGTAGATGACAAAAACTTTAATGACAAAGCAGATCAAGGTGAAAAGAAGGTCTATTTTGAGTTTTCTGACTACTCTACAAGCTATATATTTTATGACTACAACTAAGGAGAATAGATGAAATTCATAACGACCAAGGATGCACCAGAGGCCATAGGACCATATTCACAAGCTGTTGAGGTGAATGGGCTTGTATATACATCTGGGCAGATAGGGCTACTGCCAGATGGTAAGTTGGCTGGTGATGATGTAGAGATACAGATGCACCAAGTGATGAAAAATCTCTACTATGTACTTGAAGCGGCAAATTCTAGATTTGAGGATGTAATCAAGAGTACTATTTATCTGGAGGATATGCGAGATTTTGATACTATCAATAAGATATATGGGTATCACTTCAAAGATCATAGACCAGCAAGATCTACAGTGGCTGTACGGAGTCTACCAAAGGGTGTCAAGGTAGAGATAGACTGTATAGCTGTAGCTCACGCTCATGCCGTTTTTGGATGATTGATGATAGACAAATTAATAGTATAGATGGAGTAGTAAACTTGAATCAAAAAATAACACTAAAGAGCCTTCAGAAGATGAAAGGTAGAGAGAAGATCGTAATGATTACTGCATATGATGCACTATTCTCTGCCATATTTGATCCCTATGTAGATGTGATACTTGTAGGCGATAGTCTAAATATGAGCTTTTGTGGTAGAGCTGATACTCTATCTGCAACAATGGATCAGATGATATACCACTCTCAAGCAGTATGCACAAAAGCAAAGAAAAGTTTTGTACTATTCGATATGCCATTTGGTAGCTACAGAGATAGAGATACAGCTCTTCAAAATGCCATAAGAGCATATCAAGAGAGTAGCGTAGATGCGATCAAGATTGAGGGTGGCAAAGAGAAAGCAGATATCATAAGATATCTTAGTGAGAACTCTATAGCAGTATTTGGTCATATAGGACTCAAGCCTCAGAGTGTACGAAGTGAAGGTGGATACTCCATCAAAGGCAAAAGCCAAGAGGAGAGAGATGAGATAGTACAGAGTGCCATAGCACTAGAAGAGGCTGGTGCAGTTGCTCTCATCATAGAGGGTGTCAAACCTGATGTAGCAAAAGAGGTGACAAAGAGAGTATCCATACCAACTATAGGCATAGGTGCTGGAGTTGATTGTGATGGTCAAGTTTTGGTCTGGAGCGATATGCTGGGTCTCTTTGATGAGTTTATGCCTAAGTTTGTCAAGCAGTATGGGGATGGTGGCTCTTTTGTAAGAGAAGCCATAGAGAGCTATGCTTCAGAGGTAAGATCAGGTAGTTTTCCTGACGAAAATCATATTTATTAAGGATATAGATGAGAATATCAACGATTGTATTTATATTTGTAACTTCACTTTTCTTAAATGGCTGTTTTGCTTTCTCTCAATATGAAGAGCCTGAGCAGTTTATGAATAGCTCTATTATCACTAGTAGTGTCAAGATAAGATTGGCGGATACATCTGGGTTGGAGACATTGAGTCTTACGGTTGAGACACTTAATGGTAGAGTTCTTCTGAGTGGATTTGCCCAAACTCAAGAGCAGAAAGATATGGCACAACAGGTAGCAGAAAATACAGAGGGTGTCAAAGAGGTTATCAACCATATTGTGGTGCAGTAGCTAGTGGAGAGAATGATAGAGATAGAGAGATTTGATAACGAAACCTCTTATGAGATGACACTCCGTCCTAGTCACTGGGATGAGTATATAGGGCAAGAGAAGATCAAAAAAAATCTCAAAGTGTTTATAGAGGCGAGCAGACGCAGGGGGGAAGCCCTAGATCATATTCTATTTTTTGGACCTCCTGGATTGGGTAAGACCACACTAGCCAATATTATAGCATCACAAATGAATACAAATATCAAAACTACTGCCGCACCAATGATTGAAAAATCTGGAGATCTTGCAGCTCTACTCACCAATATAGAGGAGGGAGATATACTCTTCATTGATGAGATTCATCGTATGAGTCCTGCCATAGAGGAGATACTCTATCCTGCTATGGAGGATTTTCGACTAGATATCATCATAGGTAGTGGTCCTGCAGCACAGACAGTCAAGATAGATCTTCCTAGATTTACCCTTATAGGTGCTACTACTAGAGCAGGGATGTTATCCAATCCACTTAGAGAGAGATTTGGTATGCACTTTAGGATGCAGTTTTACTCCAATGAAGAGTTGGCAATTATCGTAGAGAAGGCATCTAACAAGTTAGACAAACCTACACTCAGTGATGCTGCTATGGAGATAGCCAAAAGAAGTCGCGGAACACCAAGGATAGCTCTAAGGCTACTAAGAAGAGTTAGGGATTTTGCAGAAGTGGCAGACGAGGATCAGATACTACTCAACAGGACAAGATATGCATTGGATGAGTTGGGAGTCAACCATCTAGGTTTTGATGAGCAGGATATACAGCTACTAGAGTATCTAGTGAGTGCTAGAGGTAAACCTATGGGGTTGAGTACTATTGGTGCAGCATTGAGTGAAGATGAAGGTACTATAGAGGATGTGATAGAGCCATATCTATTGGCAAATGGATATATAGAACGCACGGCAAGAGGTCGTATAGCTACACAGAAGAGTTATGAACACTTTAGGTTAGAGTCACCACTCAAGGAGAGCCTCTTTGAATAAGACAAATATGTCAGTTATCATTATGCTATTTGCACTAGCATTATGGGGAGCATATACTATATACAAGCCATTTCTTCTCTCTATGGTAGTGGCTATGTTGCTGACAATGGCTACATACAATTTGACTAAGAAGATAACCAAGAAGCTAAACTCCCGAAAGATAAGCTCATCAATTATGACTATGTTTTTGATCGTTATCATCTTTGCTCCTATTGTATATGTGACAACTGTAGGGGTAGAGTATATAGCCGATATAGACAAAAAGATACTCAAAGAGGCTGTGCATAGTGCAGATAAATCACTATCAAATACCCCATATATAGGTAACTGGATGTCAAAAAACTTCAGTGAAGAGAAGATACTATCATCTATACAGAAGTCCGCTTTCTATCTCACATCTATAGGTAGTGCAGGGATAGGCTTTATCAAAAATATGCTCTTGGTAATGCTCTTTTACTTTATAATAAATCTATATGGAGATCGTATGTTTGAGTTGATACAATCTCTACTTCCTGTATCTAAAATGAAGAGTGCCAAGATGATACATGAAGTCTCTTCTACTATGGAGGTGGTATTTTACTCTACTATTGCTACAGCTTCATTGGAGGGGTTACTATTTGGTATATTTGTTGGCAATTTTGGATTTAACGGACTATTTTTGGGGATCATATATGGATTTTCGTCACTTATTCCTGTAGTAGGTGGTGCTTTGGTTTGGGTACCAGTAGCTCTATATAGCTGGAATCAGATAGATGCCCATACTGCTTGGGTCATCATGTTATACTCCATTATAATGATAGCTATCATTGCAGATACATTTGTAAAGCCTGTTATTATCAAAGTGATCAAAGAGGATATGCTAAACAATAGCAATGATATAGATGAGCTAGTGATATTTTTCTCTATAGTTGCAGGTATGAGTAGCTATGGTATATGGGGTATGATCTTAGGTCCTGCTATCACATCATTTCTCATAGGTATGGCTAGGGTCTATATAGATTTCAACAAAAGCAATACACTATATGCAAACTGACACAATGAAAGAGTATATTTTATGAAAAAGGTAGCAATATCAGCTTGTCTTATGGGTAGGGAGTGTCGATACGACGCTACTGACAATCTCGATAATGAACTATTGGATATATTGAGAGATTGTGAGCTTGTAGCATTTTGTCCAGAGGATTATGCTTTTGGTTCACCTCGTCCTACTATGGATCTAGTTGAGACTGATGATACTACAAAGGCTATATCCAATCTCACTGGTGAAGATCTTACTACTCCTATAGATGAGTATGCTCAAGATTTCTTTGACACGCATAGTGATATAGATCTATATATAGGAAAGGATCGCAGCCCTAGCTGTGGTGTCTCTACTGCTAAACTCTATAGTGAAGATAGGGTATTGCTATCCTCTAACTCTATAGGATTGATGTCAAGAGTTGCAAAAGATAGAGGTATAGATAGTTGGGATGCCCAAGAGTATAGAGCTATCAATAGCAGATCAAAATAGATACTTTAGGGGAGATTATGAATTTTATTTTTATATTTGGACTTTTTTACCTATGCTGATAGTTTCGATAAACGAGAGATTTTTGAGTATATTCAAAACTTTGAGAAGAAAGAAGTTTTAAACCAAACAGATGAGCAGAGAGATCTTCAAGCATAGTCAAAATATCTTAGAGGGGATTAATTTTAAACTCTTTACTATAGCTTTACTATATATTGATGATATAGAAGATGACACCATAGAGTATCTTGAACTAAAAGAGCAAATATCCAAGGAGAAAATAAGAGATTATTTTCAAAAAAGTTTAGATAGGATAGTTGGATATGGAGTATAAAAATAGCAGATTTTAAAAAGATATATTTAGGAGATTATTTATAAACACAATGATACGAATAGATACTTCATACTAGTTTTGTGATCTCTACAGCATAATTTTGGTTGAATTAAACTTACTTTGGTATAATACCGCTCAAAATTCTCACGATATGAGATAGTTGTCTCGGCAAAGACCGTTGCAACAACCCCTATCTAAGGATAGAGGAAGGGTGCAGAGTCTCTGTATCAGAATGGGTTGGTTGCCCATCACTACAAAATATTTCAAAAAGGTCAAAATATGAAAAAAGATATCCATCCAAACTATGTAGAGTGTCAAGTCACTTGTGCATGTGGTAATGAGTTTAAGATCAGATCAGATAGAGATGTAATGTCTATAGATATCTGTAGTAAGTGCCATCCATTCTTTACAGGCTCAGAGAAGATCGTTGATGCTGCTGGTAGAGTTGAGAAGTTCAAGAACAAATATAAACTCAGCTAAAACATCTCAGATAGGATCTACTCCTATCTGACCAACTTTACCTATATGATAACATTTATCCCCACTCCTATTGGCAACCCCAAAGATATTACACTTCGAGCATTAGAGATTTTTCAAGATACAAAACTATTTTTTTGTGAAGATACCAGAGAGACAAAGAGGCTATTGAGACTTTTGAGTGATAGATTTGATTTTATCTATCCAGATGATGCGACTTTTATCTCACTAAATGAACACAATGGTAGAGATAGGATCACTCAATGGGGCGATAGATTGAGAGAGCAAGATGCTGTATATGTAAGTGACGCTGGTATGCCTATCATATCTGACCCAGGTGAGATAGTTGTAGAGTTTTGCCAAAAAAACAATATACCATACGATATACTTCCAGGGGCATCAGCTGTAGTTACTGCTTATGCGGCAAGTGGATTTGAGGATGGGAAGTTTCTCTTTTTTGGTTTTTTGCCACATAAAGGCATAGAGAGGGATAGGGCTCTCAATGAAGCCCTCAATACAGGCTATGCTACTATTTTATATGAATCACCTCATAGATTGATGAGACTGATAAGAGAGATAGAGAGTAGCGATCCCGATAGAGTCATATTTTTAGCAAAAGAGTTGACAAAAAAGTTTCAAAGATACTACAAAAACTCTGCCCACAAGATGCTACTTCTGCTTGAAGATATGGATATTCGTGGAGAGTGGGTAGTGATCATAGAGGCAAAAAAAAGCGAAAGAGCTTCACTGTACCTAGAGGATATACTCTCTCTCGATATAGCCCCCAAACCTAAAGCCAAACTCCTATCTAGGTTGACTGGGGAGAGTACTAAGAGTTGGTATGAGAGATTGATATCGCTATGATCACAAATCATGCATTAGAAATCTATATATCCCCTCTGCCATCTTCTTGTATCCGATAGCATTTGGATGTATGCGATCACCCTTGAGGCTACTATCGCTCAATATATCCTCTAGTAGATCATCTATATATAGTATCTCCTCCTCTCTTGCTACCTCTTGATATAGTTCTGGTGTAGATAGTCCCACTAGAGAGATATCAGGCACACCAATAAGTAGCACTTGCATACCTCTACTCTTTGCCATATCTACCATGCTCTTAAGGTTTTTTTTCAACTCCCTATATGATCTTCTCTGTAGTATATCATTGCCACCATGACATAGTATCATGAGCTTCGCATCACTTCCCATCAACACTTTGGATAGTCTCTTTACGCCCAAAGCAGATATCTCTCCAGACAACCCTTCATTTTGTACTACATGTCCAGAGAGTTGAGACAAAACAGATGGATAGCTATATATAGCATCTACACCATATCCATATGTAAGACTATCACCAAAAGCTATTATTTTATCTGTTGGCGAAAGCTCATACCTCTCTGTGGGACTCTTTTTGTTGAGTATAAGCAGTAGTGATACCACTATCAGTATAGCCAAAATATATTTCATAAATCTCCTTGATTATCAATTAGAGTATTAGAGTAGTAAAGCCTATATATGTTATCATCATCACAACCCAAACTATGTGATAGAGATCATAAAAATAGTATAAGCCATTGCACTGTGGGCATTTAGAGACAACTATCGATCAAACTTTTGGTCAGGTTCAAACTCTTTATAGATACCCTCAACAGAAACACTTGATACTATTTTCACAATCCTACTACACAATTCGGGTTCAAAATGAACTACAAATGAGGATATTTTATAATGAATAGTATACTAAAACAACTTAGTAAAGAGTATAGTATCTACATAGCTATATTGGCTCTATTTGCGATAGAGTACTTCGAATATACACTATCTAGTAGTGTTGTAGGCAATCTTGCAGGGTTTGCTATACTTTTTGGTGTCATTATCTACTCTGCGTTAAGTGTGGCACACCATGCAGAGCTATTGGCAGAGAAGTATGGAGAGCCTTACGGTACACTGATTTTAACCATCTCTGCTGTAATTGTAGAGATAGTTATCATAGCCATAATGATGATACATGAACACAATCCAACTCTCGCTAGAGATACTATATACTCTGCCGTAATGTTAGATATCAATGGATTGCTAGGTTTGGCAGCGATCATAGGAGGTATCAAGTATGGAGAGCAACCCTACAATATAGACTCTAGTAACTCATATCTATCTATGTTACTAGTCGCTACAGGTATAGCCATGGTGATACCACACTTTGTAGTAGAGTCACACCATGCTATGTATATGAACTTCAATGTTATACTCTTTATCCTTCTCTATATAACTTTCACTAGAGTACAAGTAGCATCTCACAAATACTTCTTTGAGTATGAGGGTGATAGCGTAGAGGAGCCTCACCATCATGGAGAGATCAATGCTTGGTACCATGGAGCTATCTTAGTACTATCTATCATATTGATAGGTATGTTATCCGAAGAGTTGGCAATATTTATGAGCAATACACTAGAGCATTTTGATATGCCAATGGCTATGGGGGCTGTTGGTGTAGCTATCATCTCGGCAGCTCCCGAACTCATCACCGCAGTTCGTGCAGCACTTGACAACAGAATGCAAACTGTTGTCAACATAGCACTAGGAGCTAGTTTGGCTACTATACTACTCACTATACCAGCGGTGATAGTAGTCACTAAGATTATAGATATGGAGCTAATACTTGAGCTGACCCCTATACAGGGTGTTATGTTGGGGTTGACTCTTCTTGTTAGTATGGTCAACTTCAACGATGGAGAGACCAATGTACTTGAGGGCTTTTTACATGTAATTTTGTTTACCGTATTTGGCTTTTTGCTTTTTGTATAGGGAGATTGAAAATGTTTTTAAATGAATTAAAAAGAGGTGAAAGAGCTGTGATAGTTAACATCCAAGCAAATAAGGCTCTTAGGGATAGATTCTCCTCATTTGGTATCGTAAGAGGCGAAGAACTCGTTGTCAAAGAGTACTCCATAGCCAAAAAAACTATG
>Ga0256913_10000851_pt1 | contig 15809 bp, 11 predicted proteins | sample Axial_MatmetaG_FD_185970 | JGI IMG/M metagenome (GOLD analysis project Ga0256913, IMG submission 185970) | Deep-sea worm associated microbial mat communities from Axial Seamount, Juan de Fuca Ridge, Pacific Ocean - Axial_Mat | ecosystem: Environmental > Aquatic > Marine > Oceanic > Microbial...
TCATCTCGATCATCTTTTTAGCCTGTTTGAGAGTGGTAGCATAACCCTTCTCCTCAAGTTTTGCCATTAGATGAGGTTTAAATAGCTCAATTGCCATCTTTTTAGGTAGTCCACACTGATCCATTCTTAGGTCTGGTCCAACAACAATAACAGACCGTCCAGAGAAGTCAACTCTCTTTCCAAGTAGGTTCTGTCTAAATCGTCCCTGTTTACCCTTGATAACCTCTGATAGAGATTTAAGAGGTCTCTTATTTGCACCCTTAACGGCATTTCCTCTTCTACCATTATCAAAAAGTGCATCAACAGACTCTTGAAGCATTCTCTTCTCATTTCTTACAATAATCTCTGGTGCATCAAGCTCTGTAAGTCTCTTTAGTCTCTGATTTCGGTTAATTACTCTTCTATATAGGTCATTTACATCAGATACGGCAAACTTACCACCATCAAGGCTGACTAGAGGTCTTAAATCTGGTGGAAGAACGGGTAAATTTGTTAACATCATCCACTCTGGTCTATTACCTGAATTTAGAAATGCCTCTATAACCTTTAATCTCTTAACTATAGTTTTTCTCTTTGCTTCTGATTTAGTAGCTTTAATATCCTCTTTCAACTGTTGGAACATCTCAACTAAATCTAAATCTGCTAGAAGCTCTTGGATAATCTCTCCACCCATTCTAGCATCAAATCCTGTATCTCCAAATCTATGAAGCATCTGCTGATACTGCTCCTCATTTAGAACATCATCTTTCTTTAGTGGAGTTAACCCCTCACTATCATAACAGGCATCACCAGCATCTTTAACTATATACGCCTCATAGTATAATACTCTCTCTAAATCTTTCATCTTTACACCTAGAAGTGTTCCAATTCTTGATGGTAGAGAGCTTACATACCAGATATGGGCAACAGGGGCAATTAGTGCAATATGTCCCATTCTATTTCTTCTAACTTTTGATGTTGTAACCTCAACACCACACTTCTCACAAACAACACCCTTATAACGCATCTTCTTATATTTTCCACAAAGACACTCATAGTCTCTAATTGGACCAAAGATTTTGGCACAAAATAGTCCATCTCTCTCTGGTTTAAGGGTTCTATAGTTAATTGTCTCTGGCTTTTTTACCTCTCCAAAACTCCAAGAGAGAACTTTCTCTGGTGAGGCTACTCTTAGTTGGAGTGCCTCTATATCTTTTGGTTTCTCTTCGCTATTTAAATCAACTACTGCTAAATTCTCTAATCTCTTACTCATTACTAGCCTCCACTTCTTTACTCTTTTGATAGAGTTCCACATCAAGCCCCAATGCTTGAAGCTCTTTTGTCAATACAAACATTGTCTCTGGTACACCAGACTCTGGTACACTCTCACCTTTTGTAATAGCCTTATATGCTCTAGCTCTACCCTCAACATCATCTGATTTAATTGTCAACATCTCTTTTAGAATATGGGAAGCTCCATAAGCCTCTAATGCCCATACCTCCATCTCTCCAAATCTCTGTCCACCAAATAGTGCTTTACCACCAACTGGCTGTTGTGTAACTAAAGAGTATGGTCCAGTTGAACGAGCATGAACCTTCTCATCAACTAAGTGGTGGAGTTTCAACATATACATATATCCCACATTAACTCTCTCTATCATCTTTTCACCAGTAAGTCCATCATAGAGTTGTGTTTTTCCATCTTCATCTATCTTTGCAAGTTCAAAGAGTTTATCAAACTCCTCTCTATTTGCACCCTCAAATACAGGAGCTGCAAACTTAACACCATTTGCCCAATCTCTAGCGTGAACTAAAAGCTCCTCATCTGTAAGTTTACCTATGGTCTCTTTTGCATTCATAAGTTTTGCAATATCTGCAATCTTTGTCATCTTCTCTCTAAGGTCACGAATAAGTGTAGCTTGGTTCTCCTCAAACATCTCTGTTATCTGCTCACCTAACTTTTTACCAACAAGCCCCAAGTGAACCTCTAGTATCTGCCCAATATTCATACGAGATGGAACTCCTAGAGGGTTCAATATGAGGTCAACTGGTCTTCCATCTTCCATATATGGCATATCAGTTTCAGATACAATATTTGAGACAATACCTTTATTTCCGTGACGACCTGCCATCTTATCACCAATTTTCAGTTTTCTCTTTGTAGCGATATATATCTTAACTAGTTTAGTAACACCACTTGGTAATATATCATCTTTCTCTAAGACACTAAGCTTCTCTTCGTGTTCATTTTTAAGTCTCTTCTTCTGTTTTAAGAAGTAGTTCTTTAGAGACTCATACTCTGATTGAACCTCTTCATTAAATGACTTCATAACGCCTCTTAGAGCGAAACGGTTAATATTTCTAATATCATCAGCAGGTATCTTATCTCCAGCTTTATAGTCACCCTGCTCTACACTGACATCGTGAAGTAGAACATTTTTAGATAGAAGAGCTACTATACGCAACATCTCCTCTCTATCTATCATTAATAGTTGGTCGTGATGCTCTCCATCAAGGATAGACTTCTCCTCTTCAAATGCTTGTAATGCTCTTCCATCTTTCTCATATCCCTTTTTAGTGAATACTTTGATATCAACAATAACACCTTCCATTGAGGCAGGACAGTATAAAGATTTATTTACCACATGACCAGCTTTATCTCCAAAGATTGCTCTAAGTAGTCTCTCCTCTGGAGTCGGCTTAATCTCACCCTTAGGGCTAACTTTTCCAACTAAAATCATACCTGGTTTGATATGTGTACCTATCTTAACAATACCACTATCATCAAGGTGTAGTAGCTCATCTTCACGAATATTTGGAATATCTCTTGTTATCTCCTCTGTACCGTGCTTCAGCTCTCTAGCCTCTATCTCCTTCTCATAGGTGTGAACAGATGTGAATGTATCCTCTCTAATAAGTTTTTCAGAGATGATAATCGCATCTTCATAGTTATATCCATACCAAGGCATAAATGCAACTAGAATATTCTTACCAATAGCCAACTCACCCTGATCCATATTTGGACCATCTGCTATAACTTGACCCTTTGTAACCTTTGAACCCAATTTCACAATAGGAGTTTGAGAGAATGTTGTATTTTGGTTTGTTCTCATATTCTTCTCAAGGGCATAGTGGTCTATAAATACACCCTGCTCATCTTCACCCATTACATAGATATTCTTAGCATCAACCTTCTCAACTGTTCCTGCTCTTTTAGCCTTTGTAGCCTCCCACGCATCACGACTTACAATAGCCTCCATACCAGTTCCCACAACAGGAGCTTCAGTCTTGAGCATTGGAACTGCTTGTCTCTGCATATTTGAACCCATCAATGCACGGTTGGCATCATCATGTTCTAAGAATGGAATTAACGCAGCTGCCGAACCTGAAATCATCAATGGAGATATATCAATTAAATCGACTCTCGATACCTCATTAAGCTCAATATTTCCATTTAATCTAGTCTCTATTAAATCCTCAACAATCATACCATTCTCATCAACAACTGTTGAGGCAGGAGCGATACACTTATCCTCCTCTTGAGTCGCTGTGATATAGATAATCTCATCTGTAACTTTTCCATTATTTACTATTTTATATGGAGCTTCAATAAATCCTAACTCATTTACCTTTGCGTAAGTTGCCAATGTATTGATAAGACCAATATTTTGACCCTCTGGAGTCTCAATTGGACAAATTCTACCATAATGGGTTGGGTGAACATCTCTAACCTCAAACCCTGCTCTCTCTTTGACTAAACCACCCTCTCCAAGAGCTGATAATCTTCTTTTATGAGTAACCTCTGATAATGGGTTGGTTTGGTCCATAAATTGAGATAACTGTCCAGATGAGAAGAACTCCAAGATAGTATTGGTAATCATCTTTGAGTTGACCAAATCGTGAGGCATAAGCTCATCAAGAGAGCCACTAATAGTGGTCATCTTATCTTTAATAGCCTTCTGCATTTTAGTTAAACCATTATGGAGTTCATTACCTAAAAGCTCACCAATAGCTCTAATTCTTCTATTTCCTAAGTGGTCTCTATCATCTATATGACCCTGACCATTTTTAACTTTAATAAGATATTTAACTGTATTTATAATATCCTCTGCTGTCATAACAGTTACATACTCTGGAATGGTTAAACTAAGTTTATGGTTCATCTTCATTCTACCAACTTTAGTTAGGTCATATCTCTCTGGGTCGAAGAATAGCTGTTTCAAGAAGAGTTTAGCCGCCTCTGGAGTTACAGGTTCACCAGGTCTCATAACTTTATAGATACGAATTACAGATAGTAAGTTCTCATCTTCTATCTCCTCTGTCTGCTTAAGAAGTCTTAGAGACTCTTGGTCTGCTATAAACGCCTTGATGATAGAGCTATCTGTATCTTCAGCTAAATCATTTGCTATCTCGATAGTCTCAATACCTTGGTCTATCATCTTTTTAAGTCTTGTCTCATCAAGAGGAGATACAACATCATATAGAATTTCGCCACTCTCTTGGTCTATAACTGCCTTAGCTAGGTGTCTATCCATAAGAATTTCAAGAGGATACTCAACCCACTCTAAACCATTATCAATAAGTTTTTGAGCCTTTTTCTTTGTGAGTCTCTTCCCTGCTGTAACGATAATATTACCGTCCATATCTCGAACATCATAATCTGTTCTTCCTGCAAAATCTTCTGGATTAAATTTAACTAAAAATCTGTTATCTTTAATGCTAATAGTTTTTGTTGGATAGAATAGTTTGATAATATCCTCTTTAGAGTAGTCTAAGGCTCTAAATAGAATTGTAATCGGAATTTTTCTTCTCTTATTAATTCTAGCGTATAATATATCTTTTGCATCATACTCGAAATATAACCAACTACCTCTATCTGGTATAATTTGGGCAGAGTATATAAGTTTATTTACAACTGCTGTAGCTTCAGTCTCTTTAAATATAACACCTGGGCTTCTATGGAGCTGATTAACAATTACCCTCTCAACACCATTTACAACAAATGAGGTTCTATCTGTCATCAATGGAATATCTCGAACAAATACAGCCTGTTCTTTTATATCTTTAGGGTCTAATCTCTCACCTGTCTTCTCATCTCTATTCCAGATAGTTAGAGCGATATTCATCTTAAGAGATACAGAGTATGTTAACCCTCTCTCCATACACTCTCTAACGGTATATTTAGGTTTAACTATCTCACTATTTTTATATGTAAGTGTAATACGGTTCTGCTGGTCGTGGATTGGGAAAGATGAACGGAAGACCTTCTCTATTGTACTATTTCTTCTATCCTTCTCATTCAACATTAAAAAGTTCTCATAACTCTTCTGTTGAAGTTGTAAAAGGTTTGGGATTTCAATCTCTCTTGGAGTTTTTGAAAAATCAACGCGTAATCTATTTCCTGAATGTAAAGAATTTAACATATATTAACCTTATTTGGTTTGTAGATTTAATTGTTTAAGTTATTTTGATGGATATACAAATAAACTATCGTAAAGAGCGTAAGTATTAACCCTTAATAGCTTGTAACTATATCCCAATTTATAGAAGTGGTATCGCTATCTAGGCAGAAAAATCTGCCTAAATATAGAATTATTTAAGTTCGCAAGAAGCTCCAGCCTCTTCGATTTGTTTCTTAAACTCTTCTGCTTCCTCTTTAGATACAGCCTCTTTAAGAACTGTAGGTGCACCCTCAACAGCAGATTTAGCCTCTTTAAGACCTAGACCTGTAATTGCTCTTACTACTTTAATCGCATTGATTTTTTTAGCTCCTGCATCTGTAAGAACTACATTAAACTCTGTCTGCTCTTCTACTGCTTCAACAGCACCACCACCAGCTACTACTGTAGCTTGAGCTGATACGCCAAATTTTTCTTCAAATTCTTTTACAAGCTCTGAAAGCTCAAGAACTGTAAGGTTAGAGATAAATTCTAATACATCTTCTTTAGTTGTTGCCATTTTATTTCCTTAAATTAATCTATTTATTTTGGGCTAGATATTTAAATCTACGCCTCTTCTTCTTTTTTAGTTGCCAATGCCGAAAGTCCTATAGTAAAGTTCTGTACAGGAGCATTCCAAACATTAAGTAACATACCAATAAGCTCATCTCTACTTGGAAGTTTAGCCATTGCGTTGATTGTTTCCAACTCAACAACTTTACCTTCAAGAAGACCAGTTTTAATTACAAAAGTATCTTTATTGTCTGTAGCCGATTTATCAGCAACTTTACAAGTAGCTATCTGGTCATTACCCCAAATAACTAAGTTTGTATCAACAAAAGAGACCTCTTCTTGACCTGCATTCTTAAGTGCGATAGATGCGAGTGTATTCTTTACAACTTTAACTTCAGCATCATTTTCACGAGCCAAAATTCTAACTGCTTCAAGTTCACCAACACTCATACCTTTATAGTCACAAACAATAATTGCTTGTGTATCTGTAAAAGATGCTGTCATCTCTGCTACAAGTTGTTCTTTCTCTGTTCTTGTCATATTTTCTCCTTTCGACCTCTAACAGGGTTTAGTAGTTAAACCATTAAGCTATTGCCCCTGTTATCTTAGACCAAGATTAATTTCTATCTATTATCTATATAAGATACTATTTTAACTCTGCTAACTCTGATAACTCAAGGTTTACAGATGGACTCATAGTTAATGAGATTGCTGCATTTGTAATATATTTACCTTTAGCTGAAGCTGGTTTAGATTTATTGATTTTTTCAATAAATGTTTTAAAATTTTCTTTAATTTTTGTCTCATCAAAACTAGCTTTACCTATACCTGCGTGTATATTACCTTTTTTATCAACTCTAAAGTTAACTTGTCCACCCTTAGCATTATTAATAGCTGTTGTTACATCCATAGTAACTGTACCAGTTTTTGGGTTTGGCATTAAACCTTTTGGTCCAAGAATTCTAGCAACTTTACCAAGTACACCCATCATATCAGGAGTAGAGATAACAGTATCAAATTCTATTTTACCCTCTTTAATCATCTCGATTAGCTCATCTGCATTATAAAAATCTGCTCCAGCCTCTTTTGCCTCATCTGCCTTTGCACCCTTTGCAAAAACTGCAACTTTAACAGTTTTTCCTGTTCCATTTGGAAGAACAACAGAACCTCTAATCATCTGGTCTGCGTGTCTAGGGTCAACATTAAGATTAAGTGCAACCTCAACAGTCTCATCAAAATTTGCAGACTTAAGTCCTGCTAATGTAGTGAATGCCTCATCAACACCATAAGATTTTGTATTATCAAATGTATCTAATAATCTTTTTGTTCTTTTATTTACTTTTTTTGCCATTATATTCTCCGCTTATTTGCTCCCACACTATTTTAAATCTTTTGTGGTCTTTTCGATTAGTCTGTAATCTCTACACCCATACTTCTACAAGAACCAGCGATAATTCTACCTGCCATCTCTTTGTCATCTGTATTAAGGTCTGCTATCTTCTGCTCTATAATCTCATCAAGCTTAGCTTTAGTGATAGAACCAACTTTAGTTGTAATAGGATTATCAGTACCCTTTTTAATTCCAGCTGCTTTCATAATTAAATCACTTGCAGGTGGTTGTTTTGTCTCAAATGTAAAACTTCTATCACTATAAACTGTAATAATAACAGGAATTTTAAAACCCATTTTATCTTTTGTTTTTTCGTTGAATGCTTTACAAAATTCCATAATATTTACACCTCTTTGTCCAAGAGCTGGTCCTACTGGTGGTGATGGATTTGCTGAACCCGCAGGTATCATAAGTTTAAATCTATCAGATATCTTTTTTGCCATCTTTTTTTCCTTTATTTACTTAATATGTAATTATATAATTTTCTCGACTTGAGTATAATCAATCTCAACTGGTGTATTCCGACCAAAGATAGATACATTTAACTTTAACTTTCCGTGGTCTAAGTCATACTCTTCTACCATTCCTGTAAAGTTAGCAAATGGTCCATCAACTATTCTTACCATCTCATTTGCTTCAAAGTCAACTTTAGGTCTAGGTGCAGATTTCTGCTCTAGTTTCTCTAAAATAACTTTAATATCTGATTTGCTAAGAGGAGTTGGTGTTTTTTGCTCTCCAATAAATCTTGAGACTCTTGGAAGACTCTGTATCTTATGCCAAAGGTCTGTATCTAAAGCTATACTTGCAAAAGCATAACCTGGATATAGTGACCGTTCAGAGATTTTCTTCTCTCCGTTCTTTACCTCTATAACCTCTTCAGTTGGAACTACAATTCTATCAATCTTCTCTTCAATTCCAAAATCAACAGCAAGTTGCTCAATAGCTCTTTTGACCGATTGTTCACTTCCTGCATAAGTTTGAATTGCGTACCATTGAAAATCCATAAATAGTCCTATAAAACTGATGAAACAATTGATGACATAAGAAGGTCAACCAATGCTAAAAATATAGATATAACAGTTACGACGAGAATTACTGCTAAGAATGCTTGTCTTACTTGTACTTTTGTCGGAAATATAACTTTATGAATTTCTTCTTTAGCGTGTGCTATAAATGTTGAAAGTTTTCCCATTATTGTTTACCTTAATTGTGGCAGGCCAAGAGGGACTCGAACCCCCGGCACCTGGTTTTGGAGACCAGTGCTCTACCAACTGAGCTATTGGCCTAAAATTAGATTTAGGATAAAAAGAGAAGCCTTACAGCTTCATCTCTTTATGTACAGTGTGACACTTGCACCATTTACAGTACTTCTTAAGTGACAACTTACCTGTTGTAGTCTTCTTATTTTTAGTTGTGTGATAGTTTCTTCTTGTACATTTCTCACAACCTAAGTGTATATTTTCTCTCATATTATTCCCTTAGTTTCGCTATAGATTAAATAGAGCCGAAGCTCTATTTAGTAAACTTATGCGATTACCTTAGTAACAACACCAGCACCAACAGTTCTACCACCTTCACGGATAGCAAATCTTGTACCATCTTCAAGAGCAACTGGAGCGATAAGTTCAACATCAATCTTAACATTATCACCAGGCATAACCATCTCTGTACCCTCTTGAAGTTGAACTGAACCAGTTACATCTGTTGTTCTTACATAAAACTGTGGTCTATAGTTATTAAAGAATGGAGTGTGTCTACCACCCTCTTCTTTTGTAAGTACATAAACTTCAGCTTCAAATTTTGTATGAGGAGTAATTGAACCTGGCTTACATAGAACCATACCTCTCTGAACAGCATTTTTATCAATACCACGGATAAGTACACCAGCATTATCACCAGCTTCACCACACTCCATCTCTTTACGGAACATCTCAACACCAGTTACAGTTGTTGTTTGTGTATCTTTGATACCAACGATTTCAACTGATTCACCGATACATACTGTACCTCTATCAATTTTACCAGTTACAACTGTACCACGACCTTGAATAGAGAAGATATCTTCTATAGGCATTAAGAAATCTTTATCAGTCTCTCTTACAGGGTCTGGAATATAAGCATCAACTTCAGTCATAAGTGCAACAATTTTCTCTGACCACTCACCTAGAGTACCAGATTTAGCCTCTTCAAGTGCTTGGAATGCAGAACCAGCTACGATTGGAGTATCATCACCAGGGAACTCATACTCTGAAAGAAGTTCTCTAACTTCCATCTCAACAAGCTCTAACATCTCTTCTCTATCTTCATCATCTAGTTGGTCTTCTTTATTTAAGAATACAACTATATATGGTACACCAACTTGGCGAGAAAGAAGGATATGCTCTCTAGTCTGTGCCATTGGTCCATCAGTAGCAGCAATAACAAGAATAGCACCATCCATTTGAGCAGCACCAGTAATCATATTTTTAACATAATCGGCGTGACCTGGACAGTCAACATGTGCATAGTGACGACTATCAGTCTCATACTCAACATGAGAAGTGGCAATTGTAATACCTCTTTCTCTCTCTTCAGGAGCATTATCAATTGCATCATAGTCCATCAATGCTGTATTGTTTTTTGTTGCAAGAACTGCTGTAATAGCCGCAGTTAGTGTAGTTTTACCGTGGTCAACATGTCCAATAGTACCGATGTTAACATGTGGTTTGGTTCGTTCAAATTTTTCTTTAGCCATTCTTGTTCTCCTAGCTTTATGTTTTAAATAATACTGACATTATATCAGGTTTTTCTCAAAGTATTCTTTACCCGCTCATATAGTGGAGCCTAGAAGCGGAATTGAACCGCCGACCTCTTCCTTACCAAGGAAGTGCTCTGCCTCTGAGCTATCTGGGCATTTTTTTCTAATTTATAATTTATAATGTTTGTGAAAGCTTTATTAATGTGAAGTCTTTTATCTATCTAAAAATATGATAATTCACACAGCTCCCAGTAATTAATGGAGCGGGAAACGAGACTCGAACTCGCGACCCTCAGCTTGGAAGGCTGACGCTCTAGCCAACTGAGCTATTCCCGCATCTTCTTATGTGACTTAACATAAATGGTGGTGAGTGAAGGATTCGAACCTTCGAAGACATAGTCAGCAGATTTACAGTCTGCCCTCGTTGGCCACTTGAGTAACTCACCTTAATGTTATCTTTTTTACTGGTCAAACACTGATAATTATTATTTATGGAGCTGGTGAAGGGACTCGAACCCCCGACCTGCTGATTACAAATCAGCTGCTCTAGCCAACTGAGCTACACCAGCACCATCATCTCTTACCATTTGGTTGAAATGTGACGGAATTATAGTCAAAAAATTTTTAAATGTCAAGGGTTTTTTGAAATTTATTAAATTTTTTTTGTTTTTCCCCTTTTGGGGTCTAATTTACTTACATAAAAAATCTTTTCGTAATATAATTTACTATATCATAATAGCTAATATACAATTATCTATTTTAGGAGACCTATGCTATTTAATAGTTATGAATTTATTTTCTTGTTTTTACCAATAACTTTTTTAATATACTATCAAAATTTAATAAATAACTATATATTACGCTTTTATGATATAAATTTTAAAGAAATTCTGATATGATGTTGATGTAAAAACTATATATAAAAAGGGAGTAAATATGAGAAGAGTTAATCTTTCATTAGCGACACTATTAGCAATGAGTACATTTGCAATTGCAGGGGGTAATGTTGCACCAATTGAGACAGAAGTAGCACCTATTACTACAGAGGTAGAGGTTGCACCAGTTGAAAATAACGGTTTCTATATTGGTATCGCTTATGGATATTCTAATGTACAACTAGATAATTCACTAACAGGGAATAAGGTAGATGATTATGATTATGGTTCAATTCTATTAGATATCGGTTATAAAATCAATCCATATATCTCTATCGAAGGTAGATATTGGGCTGGAATTAACTCAAATAATGACCTAGCTTGGAAAAATCATATTGATTCAGATGTAACTGTAGATGCGTGGGGTATCTATGCAAAACCGACATATCCAGTATCAGATAAATTTGATATATATGCACTAGTTGGATATGGTTCAGGAGATGCAAGTTATGATATTCCAAATGCAGGTACTATAGATTCAGAAAACTCTGAAGGTTTCTCTTGGGGTCTTGGTGCAGAGTATCAAATGTCAAATAATGTAGCACTATTTATTGATTATACATCAGTTATAGATGGTGAAAGTACAAAAACAGGTCTTCTTGCAACAGATAACTCAGTTGAGACAATCAACTTCGGTGTTAACTACAAATTTTAACCCCTAAATTATTCTACATATAGATTGTTTTCTCTCACTCCTACCTTTTTTAAGGAGGAGTGTATCTTAAGATAAAGTAGAGCAGTTTTATGAGAATGGGCTATATGACAAAAAAATATATTATCTAAAATATAGTAAGATTTAAAGTAATATTGCTATACTTTTTAAAAAGCTTACAATGAATATATTTAAAATTATAAAAAACAATCCTACACTTCTTAAGAAAATATGGTTCTATCTCAAAAGAGGTGAAATCTCATATCTCATAACTAAAGGTCGTCAAAAGAGTAAAGAGAGTATTGAGTTAGATAGTAGAGTGATGAAAATATCACCCAAACACTACTTTAGAGATTTTAATATAGATGAGTATCATATAGATGATAGTATAGATATTATTATCCCTGTATATAATGGATTTGAGTTTTTAGAGGCTCTATTTGATAGCATAGAGCAGAATAGCTCCCTGAATTATAGATTAATTGTTGTAGATGATTGTACTCCTGATAGTAGAGTGAGAGAGTATCTACAGAGGAGATTAAAGAAACATAGAAACTCAATATTTATAGTTCATAAGTCTAATTTAGGATTTGTAAAGAGTGTAAATGATGCCTATAGATATGTAAAAAATAACTTTGTAATCTTAAATACAGATACAGAAGTTCCTCAATTCTGGCTAGAGAGACTCCTATATCCAATCTTTAAAATGGATAGAGTGGCATCTACAACACCATTTACAAACTCTGGACAGATTGCAAGTTTCCCAAATTTTATCGTAGATAATGATATATTTGAGGGTATGAGCGTTAATGAGCTAGATGTGGCATTTAGAGCCGTAGAGGCTAGAAGATTTTATACAGAAGTTCCGACAGGAGTTGGTTTCTGTATGGGTATCAACTACAATCTAACTAGAGAGATAGGTTTTTTTATTGAAGAGGAGTTTGGACGAGGTTATGGAGAGGAGAATGATTGGTGTCAGAGGGCAATTAAGAGTGGATATAAAAATCTTATAGTTCCAAATCTATTTGTATACCATAAACATGGAGGCTCATTCTCTATTGAGGAGAAGAAGAGGTTAATTAGAGAGAATGCTATTAAACTTCTCCATAGACACCCAAATTATGATATAGATGTTCAAAAATATATCCAACAAGACCCACATAAAATTCTACGAGAGATTTTAGTTATGGTAGCTATCTCAAAATCTAATGGATTATATCTCCTGCTTAATCAATCATTGGGTGGTGGCTCTAGCATATATTTTAATACTTTGGTTGACTCATATAAGATAGAGAATAGAGAGACTCTACAGCTCATATATAACTACTATACAGATAGTTTCATACTCTATTTTGATTATAAGAGTTACCACTTTAGTTATGAGATTACAACTCTTGATGAGGTGGAGTTTTTACTAGAGCAACTAAAATTTAAAGAGCTATTTATTAATAATCTTGTCTCCTTTAAAGAGATACCAAGAGTTATAGATTTAATAGAAAAATTGGTAACAAGAGATAATACTAAGTTAAATATAGCCACACACGACTACTTTATGATATGCCCAAACTATATGCTTCTTAATCCCAACAATAGATTTTGCAATATTCCAGAGAATATAGAGGAGTGCGTTAGCTGTCTCAAGAGTAGTAGTTTAGAGTGGAGGACTCTTGTAGATTCAGATTTAGATATTATCTCTTGGAGAGCCAACTTTAAGAGACTATTAGATTTAGCTGACAGGATTATATGCTTCTCAAACTCATCAAAAGATATTCTGCTTAAGGCTTATGGAGAGCTAGAGTTATCAAAAATAGATATTATACCTCATCAGGTCGAGCCTCTAAGAGAGGTAAATCCAAGAGAGCATAATTCATCTTATATAAGAGTTGGTATCTTAGGAGCAGTTAATGAGGCGAAGGGTGCAGGTGTTATAGAGGAGTTGTTAAAGAGGATAGATAGAGATAATCTGAATATAAAGATAACACTTATTGGTGATACTTCAAAGGCTATATCAAGCAAAAACTTTAAAATTACAGGTAGATATGAGAGAGATAATCTTCCTCAAATTGTGGAAGATGAGGAGATAGATATTTTTCTTATCCCTTCAATATGTCCAGAGACATTCTCATATACAACCAATGAGATTATAATGATGGGTATGCCCCTAATGGTATTCAATGTAGGAGCTCCAGCAGAGAGAGTTAGAGAGTATAGTAGAGGTGTAGTCTTAGATGAGGATTATATTGATAATATTTTAGAGCATATGAAAACTATATAGATGAATACATTAAATAATATTCAGATGTTAAGAGGTGTTGCATCTCTATTGGTTATCTTTCACCATCTTCTACCCCATTATATTGCAATGGGTGGAGATTTAGAGATTATTAAATCTATCTCAACTTGGGGTTTTCTAGGGGTTGATATATTCTTTATTATCAGTGGTTTCATTATGGCATACACCACATTTAATAAACCACGAACTTTAGAGAGTGCAAAGATATTTATAAAACATAGAGCATTTAGAATATATTTAGCATATTGGATATTTTGGGTTGTAGCCCTAGTAATTACATATATTACAAATCCACTAAAAATAGATAGTTATAATCTCTTCACATCACTCTTTCTATTAGATATAGATATGAGTAGACTTGTTCTGCCTATATCGTGGTCTCTAAGTTATGAGTTATACTTTTATCTTCTATTCACAGCCTCTTTTATATTTTCTCTATCTATCTTAAATAGATTAATGCCGATAATATTTCTAATTTTACTATCTCTGGCAGTTATGACCCACCTCTCTATTATCCCAATAAGTTTTTTCTATTCACACTTTCTTTTAGAGTTCTTTGCAGGAGTTCTATTATACATCTATAGAGATAAGATTATTAGGCTCTCCATTCTGCCTCTTCTATTAATAATTACTATAATTGCATATTGGTATGGGGTCACTGATGAGCTAAAGAATGGTCTATATAGAGTATTAACTTTTGGAGTTGGTGCATTGACTCTTGTATGGAGTTTTTTAATCTTAGAGAGAGAGGGGATATATAGAGCTAAAGGGTATTCAACTCTCTTAGGAGATGCCTCCTATACAATATATCTATCACATTTAGTAATTATATGGTTATTCTATTTTAGTGGATTGAGGGGACTCTTCACATCAGATAATATAATGACCCCTCTTATAGGTTGGATTGTGGCTATCGCTACTATTCTAATATTTAGCACCATCTATTATATAAAGATAGAGAAGCCACTATATAAAAAAGCAATATCTCTTTAAAGGTTACAAAATGTCTATATCTATAATAATCCCAACATATAATGCAGAGTCATATCTGCCGAAACTACTAGAGTCTCTTAAATCTCAAACTTTAGAGTTTGAGTTAATCATCATAGACTCATCATCAAAAGATAGAACTATATCTATTGCAAAGGAGTATGCAGATAGGATTATAGAAATTCCACAATCAGAGTTTGACCACGGAGGCACAAGAACTAAAGCAGGTCTGGCATCTACTGGTGATATTATAATATTTCTTACGCAAGATGCACTACCTTATGATGAGAACTCTATAGAGAATATAGTTAAGGATTTTAAAGATAAAAAGGTTGGGGCATCTTACGGTAGACAGTTGGCATATCAAGAGACAAATCCATTTGGAAAGCATCTTAGAGAGTTTAACTATGGAGAGGTTTCATATATTAGAGAGTTAAAAGATAGAGATATATTTGGAATAAAGACAGCCTTTCTATCTGATAGCTTTTCGGCATATAGAAGAGGGGCTTTAGATGATATAGGTTGGTTAAAAGATGGTTTAATTGTTGGAGAGGATAGTTATGCAGGTGCAAAGCTTCTTTTAGCTGGATACTCATTGGCATATAGTGCAGATGCAAAAGTATACCACTCACATAGTTATAGCATAATGCAGGAGTTTAGAAGATATTTTGATATAGGAGTATTTCATAAAAGAGAAGATTGGATACTAGAAGAGTTTGGAAAGGCAGAGGGTGAAGGTGGTAGATATCTAAAATTGGAGATTAAATATCTCATATCAAATGGGCTATACCACCTTATCCCACAATTTTTTCTAAGAAATGGAATGAAATATTTAGGGTATAAGATGGGACAAAAATATACTATATTTAGCCCAAAGATTAT
>Ga0256913_10000852_pt1 | contig 15789 bp, 13 predicted proteins | sample Axial_MatmetaG_FD_185970 | JGI IMG/M metagenome (GOLD analysis project Ga0256913, IMG submission 185970) | Deep-sea worm associated microbial mat communities from Axial Seamount, Juan de Fuca Ridge, Pacific Ocean - Axial_Mat | ecosystem: Environmental > Aquatic > Marine > Oceanic > Microbial...
GAATTTAAAAATACTCAAATAATATCTTTAAAAAAAAATTATAGATCAACTGAAAAAATTGTCGCTTTATTTAATTTATGTATTAAAAAATTAAAATTAAATGATCTAGAATCAACAAATAAAAATGAAAATAATTATGAAAATAATATTTCAAATAATTCAATATTCTTACAAGAATTCAATTCCGAACAATTAGAGAGAATTTTTGTTTTAGAAGCAATAAAAAATTCAAAAAATAAACGAAAAGAAATTTTTGTCCTAGCTAGAACAAACAAAATTCTAAATAAATATGTTGAACTTTTTAGAAATAATGGTATTGACTATATTATAAAATCTGAAGAAGAATATAATACAAAACAAGAAGCAAAAGAAAATCAAGTAACTCTTGCAACAGTCCATTCAATAAAAGGGATGGAAGCAAAAGAAGTTTATATTGTAAATTCAAATAATCTTTCATTTCCAAATAAAGCAACAGATAACTTTGTTTTATCCTTAATTAAAAAAGAAAATTATTATGACAAAGAAGAAGAAGAACTCAGATTATTTTATGTTGCACTTTCAAGAGCAAAAGAAAAATTAATAATTACTTACACTGGAAAACCTACAAAATTTATAACTGATGAAATGTTGAGTTTATTTGAAATTAAAAAGAAAAAAAACTTATTTGATTTTTATAATAAAAATAATCAACCTAAACTCAACTCAACAAATAATACAATATTAATTAATATGTTAAAAGATTGGAGAAGAGAAAAAGCAGAAGAACAAAATGTTCCATTATATTTAATTATTACAAATAAAACAATAGATGATTTAATTCAAAAAAGACCACAAACAAAAGCCGAATTATTTAATATAAATGGGTTGGGGCCAACAAAAATTATAAAATATTCTGAAGAATTATTAAAACTAATTAATGGATAAATAAAAATAAATTATATTTAACCTAAAAATATAACAATTCTAATTTCATAAAAAATAAAATAAAATAAAATTTAAAAATTTCCGCCTTTAACAAAAGACTTAGTCCATTTAAATTTTCTAGCATCTCTTTTTAATTTTAACATATTATTCTCACATTTACTAGAACAAAAATGTAAAACAGTTCCATTATCCCTAACGAATAATTTTCCTGAACCTTTTTTAATTTCCTTTCCACAAAAACTACAATTAACCATTTTTAAAATCTTGATGCCTCCTTAGTTTTTTTGAAAATTTTTCTTGCTTCATATTCTGTTTCAGTCATCATAAGGTAATCTCCAACTTTAATTGGACCCCTTACATTACGAGTAATAATTTTTCCTTCATCTCTTCCAGAAAGAACTTTCACTCTAACTTGAGTAACTCCGCCCTTAGCAGAAGCATTACCAACAATAACTTCAACAATTCCTGGAATACTCTCAACAGCAATTTCTGCTTTTTTCTTAACTTTAGCCATTTTTATTACTCTTTAGCAACTTCAACTGCTTCTGTTTTAGATTCTTTTTTAACTTCTGTTTTACTTTCAACTTTAGCTTCTTCCTTAATTTCCTTAGGTTTTGCAAAAATTTCTTTAGACAAAACATCTAATTCTTTCTTAGAAGCACCCGCATCTAAAACTACAATAGAAGTTGTAGATTTAATTCCAACTAAAGCTCCTAATTCTGCTTTATTTCCTAAAGAAAAATAAGGTACCTTTAACTCTTTACATAAACCTGAAAAATGAGCGACAATTTCTGCAGGAGAAACATCTGTAGCACTAAGTACTAACTTCGCAATACCTCTTTCAATAGCTTTTGTAACTTCATTAGCTCCAATTTTAATAGAACCAGACTCTTTTGCTTTTTGAACAATCATAAAAATTTGTTTTTCATCGATTTCAACCATTTTTTTATTTAAACGTTTTCACTAATCTCAAAACCTATACAAAATAGATTTTAATAATAAAGAATAAAATTACTTTTATAAATATAATGATAAAATTAAAAAATCAAACTTCAATTAATTAAAAAAGAAATCAAAAATTATTTTTAAAGAATTAATCGCTAAAATGAAAATAACAATTGATTTAAAATACTTTGATGAAACTTTTTTTCTTAAAATAATCCCTATAGCAAAACCAAACAAAACCATAAAAAATAATTTTATTGAAATTAATAAACCTTCTAAAGTGAATAAATTTTTAAATAAATAAACTGAAATTAATAAAATATCACTAATTATCAAAAAAGTAACTAAAGAACCCATATATTTTTCTTTAGGATATTGATGATAAATCATATAAATTGAAGGTGGAACTGCATTCATTGTAAAAAGTCCCGTTAAAATTCCAGTAATAAAACCAAAAATTCCATTTAATCTTTCATTAGGAATCCTCATTTGATGTAATTCTACCTTCCCAATTAAAAAAAATAAAGAAATTAAAATTATAATTGCAAAAATCAATTGTAGATACTTACTATTCCCAATTGTTAATAAATGAGTTCCAATTAAAAGTCCAATAAACAAAGTCATTAATGTTGTTGAATGTAATGTGAAATTCTCCTTAAAATCAATTTTAATAAATTTCATATTTTCAAAAAATAAAATTAAATCTAATACAATAAATAATGGAACTAAAATCGGTAAAAGTTTAGTTGGTAAAATCCCCATATTAAGTAAAACTGAGATTAAAATTATACTTAAACCAAAACCAGTAAACCCTTTAATTAAACCTGCACAAATTGCTAAAATAATTATAATTAGAGTGATTTCCATATTAAATATAATAATATAAAATTTGAAAACTTCTTTAAATTATGTTGTCTTTTAAGTGTGAAAATTAAACTCTTTTCCAAGAATTTTCGATATAAGTAATACTAAAATCATCATCTACAATTGCAAATAACATTTTTTTATTTGAATTATGTGCAACCCTATTTTTTCCAATTAAATTTTTAAAATTAAATTTTTCATTTTCTAAAAAAATATCAACTAACCATAACGAATGATCATCTCCAATTTTAATTCCTTTCTCATAAACCCTAAAAACAAAACCAAATTTAAAACCACTCTTAACTAAATAACCTTTATTTCTTAAATCTTTATATACTAAGTAATTAACATAATTAAAAAATGAAAATTTTTTAAAATCATTTTTTGTTAAAATTTTTTTACCTTTAATAATACTTATTTTTTCTTTTTCTAATAAATAATAAACTTCATACACATCTAAAAATAAAACATCTCCATCTTTACTCCCATAACCTTTTGAAAATAAACTTAAAGATTTCTGAATTTCAACACTAAAAATTTTAGATTTTAAATTGACAATTATTTTATTAACCATTTTATCTAAACCAAATACTATAAATTATTGTAAATAAATTACTTTTCCTAAAACTTCAATAAATGAAACTTTAATTAATTTTTCACTTTGAAAATCATATAACACTAAATCATTTTTTACATCATCAAAAGAAACAAAATGAGATAATTTAATTTCCTTTGTTAATTTATCAGTATATAAAACTAAATCATTCTTTAAAATTTCATTAGAATTTTTATATTTTATATAATATTTATTTTCAAAAAGAAAAACTTCTCTATCTATAAATATAGTAAAAATACTTTTATTTTCATTTAAATTATAATAAGAAAAATCTGAAATTTCACTAGAATCAACTTTAAAAACAGATCTAAAATTAATTCCAACACTATTTTCCTCTAAAGTAGATTTATTATTAAGTTCTAAATTAACTTTATTTACATCCTCGATTAAATCTTTTGTTAATTTTACATGTTCAGAAATTGAACTTTCATCAGATAAAACAAATCTACTAATTAAAACTAATACAACTATAAAAAGAACTATGGCCAAAATAAAACCCAAAGTAAAAAGATAATTTAATTGATTAGTATTCCTACAAACTTTAGGTTTTTCTTCAGACATTTTATAAATATAAACATACACAAATATATAAATTTAATTATTTGTATATCATAAAGTTTATAAATCTGCCCCTATTATATAGTAATAACAAATAAAATAAATAGTATTAAATTTATATATAAATATATAAAAATGAAACAAAAAAAAACAATATCTATATTATTCAGTCTTGTATTAGCAATAGTTTTTTCTACAATTATTGTAAATAGTACACAAAACTTCAATATTAACCAAACTTCTTTTAATCAAGAAGTTCAAGTAAATACTAATAATGAAGGTATTTTCTCAATAGAAAATACAGGTAATGAAACATTAAATTTAACAATTGAAAAAAATGATTTAACAAATAATTCAAATACCATAATATTAAATTTAAATCAAACATCAATAATTAATTTTAATAATAATACTAATAAAAACATTAAATTTACTTATTCGAGCGGAACTACACCTGGAATTTATACTGGTTCAATTACAGTAATTAATAACAATAATAATAATCAAAATACTACTATAAATGTCCAAGTTGAAGTTAAAGCTACACCAATTAGTGAAGCAAGTGTAGAATTTGAAAATTTTAATTCAATTTTGACTATGACATTAAATGTCGACGACTCTTCAGAGAAAAAAACATTTCATTTGAAAAATAATGGTAATTTAGAACTTAAAGATATTGAAATTAAATTAGATGATTTAGATTCAAGTGATGATAGAATTAATAATGATGATATTGAATTAAATGGAGAAGCTGGAGATGACACTTTAAAATTAAATGACGAAGAAAGTAACGATTTTAGTTTACTTCCAAATGAAACATATAATCTTAAAATAGATATTGATATTCCCTCTAATCTTGATGTAGACGACTATAAAGGAGATTTAGAAGTATCTTATTTACCTAAGGGTGCAAGCTCAAGAGAAAGAAAAACTTTTACTTTAAAAGTAATTACTGAATCTGATGACGACGATACTTATATTGACCATTCATCACTTTATGTTAAAAATGGAATTTTAACTATGTTTGTAGAGCCGGGAGAAAATACTGATGATTATGAATTTACAGTAATAAATGATGCCAGCTATGATGTAAATGATATAACTTTCGAATTAGATTCCATATTATATGAAGAAGATTCATCTAATACTATGTCAACTTCAATCTTAACCTTTGATCCTACTTCTGTAGATATTGATGATAGAGATGATGAAGACATTACTTTAGATATTACAATTCCTGACAATCAACCAACTGGAAAATATACAACAGATATTAATTTAATTTCTTCTACAGGAAAAGAATTAGATTCTATTAAATTAGAAATAGAAGTAATTGGTGACGTTTATGTTAAATCAATAAATTATGATGATTCATTAAAACCTGGAGATAACTTAGATGTGGAAGTTGTAGTTAGAAATAAAGGTTCTAATGTACAAAGAAATGTAAAAATTACTGGATCCTTATTTGATGTTGATTATGGAAATAGTGATATTCATGAAAGTTCATCAAACTTCTTATTAGAAAGTGATAGTGAAAGAAAAGAAATTCTTAGATTTAAAATTCCTGAAGATGCAAGTGATGGGGCTCATACTTTAGAAATAAAAGTAAATTATGACGATAATGAAATCTTTAAAATTGAAAATGTAGATGTTAATAGGGCAATTCACAATATTAAAATTGATAGTTATGGTGTTAATCCAACATATGTAAAATGTGAAAATCAAATTTATACATTTATGAAAGTTCAAAATTTAGGAAAATATGATGAAGATATTAAATTAATAACAGAAATTGTAGGAACAGATATAAAAACAGAAAGTTCAACAACAGACTTAGGAGTAGACGAAATTATTCAAAAATCCTCGATGTTAGATATATCTTCGCTATCAAATGGAACTTATAAAATAATTCAAAAAATGACTTATTCTGGAGGATTATTTAAAAAAGAAGAAACAACACTAAAAATAAATACTTGTAACAATGGAGCATCAGGAATCTCTATTTATAAACTAAACGATTCAATAAATGTAACTGGGAATTATACTCAAAACTCAAGTAATAATAATAATAATACAATGGAAATATTTGGACAAAATATAGAAAAAACAACTGTTTATTTAAGTGTAGGAGTATTTGTAGTATTTGCATTAATAATTTTCACATTATTTTTATTATAAATAATTTTTTTAAAATCAATTCTCAGAAATCTTTTTAAAAGAAAACAAATTTAATTATATTAAACTTAATAAAAGTTTATCTTAAACATAAAGCCATGTTCGCATAACTCGGTATTGCGCACGACTTGAAATCGTGTTCCTATGGAATTGCAGGTTCAAATCCTGCACATGGCGTTCATTCTTAAATAATAAATATTAATTAGTTTAGATTCTTTTTTTTCTTTATTATATTTAATTAAAATAATATCAATTAAAATAATTTTATAAGTTAAAATTAAAGATTTAAATACCATATTTAAAGTTAATTTTATAAAGTTAAAAAGTTTAATAATATTTACTATGATTAGAATCACTTTATCAGATGGTAGTATAAAAGAATTTAAAAAAAACATATCTATTATAGATGTGGCAAAATCTATTTCAGAAGGTCTTGCAAGAAACTCAATTGCTGCTAAATTAAATAATAACTTAGTTGACATAACTACTACTATAACCCATGATTCTAAATTAGAAATAATCACTACAAAAAGCGAAGAAAGTTTACATATATTAAGACATACCACTGCACATATCTTTGCACAAGCATTATTAAGATTATTTCCTAAAGCAAAAATAACAATTGGTCCTGCAATTAAACAGGGTTTTTATTATGATATTGATTATGATGAATTAACTCCTGAAAATCTTCAACAAATTGAAATTGAAATGAAGAAAATCATTAAAGAAAATTTGCCAATTGAAATAAATTATAAAACAAAAGAAGAAGCTTTAAAATTTTTTTATGATAATCACTATAAACAAGAGATTATTGAAGCAATCTCCTCCGGAAAACTTTCAGAAGAAGAAAAAGAAGAAGGTTCAATAAAAAATAATAAATTTAAATTTTATAAACAGGGTGAATTTGAAGACCTTTGTGTTGGTCCACACCTACCAAAAACAGGATTAATAAAGGCATTTAAATTAGAAAAAATAACTAAAGCATATTGGAGAGGTAATGCTAAAAATAAACAACTAAATAGAATTTATGGTACTGCATTTTGGAAAAAATCTGAAATGGAAGAATACTATACTTTACTAGAAGAAGCAAAAAAAAGAGACCATAGAATAATTGGCCAAAAAATGGATTTATACTCAATTTCCGATTTTGCACCAGGCATGCCATTCTTTCATAACAGGGGGATGGTTTTATGGAATGAACTTCTAGAATATTGGCAAAAAATACATAAAGAAGATAATTATGAACTAATAAAAACTCCAATTATGATGAATAAAAGTTTATGGGAAACTTCTGGACATTGGGAACATTATAGAGAAAATATGTATGAAACTAAAGTTGACGAAGTTGAATATGCAATAAAACCAATGAATTGTCCGGGTGGAATCTTAGTATATAAAACAAAACCTCATTCATATAAAGAACTCCCAATTAAATCGGGAGAAATTGGATTAGTACATAGACATGAATTGAGTGGTGCTTTAACTGGACTATTTAGAGTTAGATGTTTTCATCAAGACGATGCACATATATTTATGAAAGAAGATCAAATAAAAGAACAAATATTTGGAGTATTAAAATTAGTTGAAAAAATTTATTCGGATTTAGGATTAGAATATCATCTCGAACTTTCAACTAGGCCAGAAGAAGGATCAATTGGAAGTGATGAAAACTGGGAAAAGGCAGAACTAGGTTTAAAATCAGCTCTAGAAAAATTCAATAAAGGATATAAAATGAATCCTGGTGATGGTGCTTTTTATGGGCCTAAAATCGACATTCATCTAAAAGATGCCATAGGTAGAACACATCAATGTGGGACAATTCAACTTGATATGAATTTACCTGAAAGATTTGATTTAAATTATATTGACGAAAATAATAATAAAATTAGACCTGTTATGATTCATAGAGTAATATATGGAAGTTTTGAAAGATTTTTAGGAATTTTAATTGAACATTTTGCAGGAAAATTCCCATTATGGTTATCTCCAGTACAAATAAAAATAATTAATGTAGCCGATAGACATATTGATTATTGTAACAAAATAAAAAAAGAACTAGAAAAAGAAAATTTTAGAGTTGAAACTAATTATGAACATGAAGGAGTTGGGAAAAAAATTGCAATGGCAAGAGAATTTGATAAACCAAATTATATGTTAATACTAGGAGATAAAGATATTGAAAATAAAACAATTAGTGTAAGAACTCGTAAATTTGTTAATGGGAAAAATGAAGAATTTACAACAACAATAAAAGAATTTATAAAAGATATAATAAAAGAAAGAAAAGAAAAAGAAATTAAAAATTAAAATCCAACAGATTTATATATAAATAACTCAAATTAATAATTATGAATTACATTTATGAAATAATTGTAGTTGCAGTTATAACTGCAATATTCATTTCAAAAAAAAAACCAAAAATAATTTATTTAATATATGGTTATCTATTTTTCTTTTTTATAACATTAATACAAATCCCTATAAAATATTTAGAACTATTAATTATAAACTCAACAAATACAAATGTTATTTTAATTCCACAAATAATTTCTATAATCTTTTTTTCAAGTTTTACTGAAATATCAAAATATCTTACATTAAAAAAATTCTTACACATTAAAAAAATTAATAATGCAATCTTATTTGGGATTGGATGGGTTTCTTTAAAATCAATAAATACATTTACAATTATATTCATGAACTATATTTTTATACAACTAAATTTCACATTCAATTATAATTACTTTCTAAAAGAATATACATTTATTAATTTTATCTTTTTTTTTATTTTTAATATATATCTAACAATATTAATAATAAAAGCAATTTTAAAAAACAATAAAAAATATTTTTATTTTGCTATAATATTAAATATTTTAATCTCTATTTTATTAATAATTTTAGAAAAAACAAATAAATTAATTTTAATTACTATTGTTAGTAGTTATTCATTATATGCAATATTTAAATATAAAAATATTAAATAACTAAACACACCCTTACTTAATTGCCAATTTAATTACTTAAAAATTATCTTTCTCATCCATTTATACAACAACAACAACAATTTTTAAACTCAACCAAAATTCCCAAAAATAATAAAAGTTTAAGAATTGAAATAGTTCAAGGCAGTCAAAATCGTAGGCGTACTTCTGTACGGTAGAGATTGACTAACGAAGAAATTTTTCAATTCTTAAACTTTTATTTTTATTCTTCTTTTAAATTTGAAAGACCCAACGAAAGAAAAACTCCAACAAAAAGAATCGAAATTAAAGCTACTAAAGACTCGCCAAATAAAAAAAGATACAAAATAATTAAAATCAAAAATAAAATCCTAATAATATGTATATATAATTCTCTTAAAATAACATAATTCATATACCCAACTTTCTTAGCATTCTTATAAAAAATCGACAAATAAGATAACTCAAAAACACTTAAAATTATTCTTGACATACTTTCAATAAAATAAAAAATTAATATATTAAAAAATAAAATTAAACTTTTTAAAAACCAACTAAATGATAAAAACCTAGTTGATATTTTCAAAATAAAATTTTTATCATGACTATCAATATACTTTTTAAAATATAAAATAAATAAAACTGTTATTATAGAAATAATAGTAAATAAAAAACCAAAATTCACATAATTCTCATTCAAAATAAAAAAAATAATAATTGGCCACAACAATAAAATTAAAACATGTTCTATTCCCTCACTTGCAAAAGCCAATTTAGAGAAATTATAATTAGAATTTTTAATTAATTTCAAATAATCAATATAATTAAAATCAAAATATTTTAATTTTATATCCTCAGCCAATAATAAAGGTATCAAACCAAAAATCATAAAAATCGAAGAAAAAATCAAAAGATAAAAATAACTATAAACTCCCAAAAAAATTCCTCCAATCAAAGGTGCAAAAGAAGAAAAAATAATCATTATAATTTTAACTGTCCCCAACTCCGAAGATGTTTTTTTATTAGATAAATTTACTGCAAATTCACTATGCATTGTTGGCCAAAAAATTGCAATATAAATACCAAAAGTAAACCAAGAAAAATGAAAAAAATAAATTGAATAAATCCCAGAAATAAAATTTAAAGAAACTAAATGAAAAAAATAAATCAAAATACTTAATAGTAAAGTATATTTAAATCCAATTTTATTGATTATTTTAACTGTTATAGGCATGAAAATCAACATAACTAAGGATAACCCTATATTATACAAAATAATTGAAATAATTGAATATCCTAACTTATAAAGATAAATGGGGATAAAAACTCCAATCATGGATTTAATAAAAGTAAATACTGCTTGAAAAATATAAATCTTACTCATCCTACTATGTAAAAAATGATTTAAATTAAAACGATGATTTCCTTCTAAAGTATGCATAATAAGAATAAAAATTAATCTTTTATAAAACTTAATTATTACTATTTAAAAAAATTTAAAGTTTCAATTAAATCTTTTGTTAACTCAGCTTCAAAATCATATTGTTTATCATCAAATTTAAAACTTAAAAATTTAGCATGTAAAAACTGCCTTGACAATATTTCCGAATACTTTTTATTTATAATTGAATTTCCATACATACTATCTGCTAAAATTGGACAACCCAAATATTTCATATGTGCTCTAATTTGATGAGTTACTCCTGTTTTGATTTCAACTTCAACTAAAGAAAAATTATCTCCATCTTTTTCAAACTCCTCCAAAACAACATAATTAGAAATTGAATTTCTACTTTCAGAAGTTTTTGTTTTAACAACAGACATTTTCTCCCTAGATCCTTCCGGATTTTTTTTTAAAAAAACTTCAACAACACCTTTTTTAATCTTTAAAATACCATAAACCAAACAAACATATTTTTTAACAACATCTCTTGAACGAAATAACTCATTAAATTTTCTTAAGCTACTTCTATTTTTAGCAACAACCAAAACTCCTGAAGTATTTTTATCTAATCTATGAACATGAAAATATTCAAAATCTGAAAAATCTTTCTTAAAATTCTTATAATAAGCTAAATGTAAAGATAACGAAAAATTATTATCTTGTGCCCCTTGAACAATAACTTCTGGCAATTTATTAAAAACAATAAAATCTTCATTTTCAAAAATAATATCTAATTTTAAATCCTTCATTTCCTTAAATTCTTTTTTAATTTCCCTTAATTTAATATCGTCCAACCAAATCTTCACAACATCACCCAATCTCAAAACAGAATCAGCATTAATTTTTTTGCCATTTAAAGTAATTCTTTTACTTTTAATATATTTTTGAATTTTAAAAAAAGGCAAATCTAATTTTTTCTTCAAAAAATTTTTAGGTTTAACTCCAGAATACTCTTGAGTAATTTTAATTTCAATAGTCATAAAATAAAAGAATTAAAAAAATTATATATAGTTTTGGTTTAAATAAAAATAAGAAATTACATTAAATCATCATCCAAATCAATTTCTTCGATTTCTAAATCATCTTCAACTTCTTTTGAATTTGATTTTTCTTTAACATCATCTTTTAAAATATCTTCAACAACTTCATCCAACTCTTTAAACTCAACACCCAAAATTTGATTTACAATTAACTGTTTTTCTCCAGTCATATTATTTATTGAATGATTTCCAATTAAATTAATTTTAGAACCAATTATTTTTTTAGAAAAAGTTTGATATGTATCAATATCTTCTGTAAGTTTAATAATATCATCAGAAGTCATTTCTGTAAGTTTTTCTGCCCTATCCCTAAAACCTACAATTGCAATAGTTCCTGAACCATCATCAATAATTAAATTAACAATAGGTATTTTTAAAGGTTTAACTTCTCCATGTTCGGCACATTTATAATCGTCACCATCTTGAAAAACTTTTCTAAAACATTCAGGACAACCAATATAAAATCTAGGGATGTCAAAATCTGTAACTGTTGCATCAAGTTCAATATTTCGTTCTCCTTCTTCAATTTCAGAAATTTTTTTCTTAACACTATCAAATTTCTCAGGAGTAAATTCTTGAACTTTAACCTCAACATCCTTAGGATTAACTTCAATATCAGAATACTGTCCATAATGAATATCTATTCTCCCAGGATTTTGTGTATTTTCTCTAGTATATGCATTAAGGATTTTTAAAATATCTCCCTCTTGAATATTTTCCAAAATTTCTGTTTGATCATTCCAAAATGTTAATCTTTTAACTCCGGTTTCATCACCAACTAAAATAGATTGAACCCTACCTTTTGGATTTTTTTCAGAAGAAAATGTAACAATATCATATTTTCTAATTATTTTACATAAAAAACTAACTGGTGTTTTAGGTTCAGTAATTTTATCTAACTTGAGAAAGTCCGCATTTTTTTTAGGCTTCTCATTTTCTAATCTAATTCCTAATTCATTTGCAATAATATAAATTGCCCCTTCCTCGGACACCAAACCTGATAACTCATTAACTTTATCTGCAACTAACTCTTCTAATTCTTCTCTTGATTTTTCTGATTTATCAATTAAATTTGTAAATAATTTTTCCTTCTCAGTCATCTTAACTATAAAATTAAGAAAGAGATTTTATAAAACTTTCTATATTTAATTTCTAAAATCCTATAAAAAAATTAAAAAAATTAAAAAATATAAAAAATTAGATATAAAAATTTATAAATAAATAACATTAAATAATTACTATAATTAAATTAAACTAAAATATATAAATATACATTTCTATTAGAAATAGTATTTTAATTTATTTAAAAATAATTTATTTCAAATAAATCTAAAAATCCTAGTTTAAATCAAAATGAAAGAAAAAAAACAAGAACTTGCAATAACAATTAATAAAGAAGATGATATCTCTAAATGGTATACCGAAATAATTCAAAAAGCGGATTTAATGGATTATTCTAAAGTTTCTGGTTGTATCGTATATAAACCAAAATCATATGAAATTTGGGAAAATATACAAACATATTTTAATAAAAAAATTAAAAAAATTGGAGTTAAAAATTGTTATTTCCCTTTACTAATTCCCGAAAGTCTCTTAAATAAAGAAGAAAAACATATTGAAGGTTTTGCCGCAGAAGTTGCTTGGGTAGATTATGGTGGAAATACTAAATTAGGAGAAAGACTTGCAATTAGACCAACTTCAGAAACAATTATGTATGATTCATATTCTAAATGGATTAAATCATATAGAGACTTGCCATTAAAATTAAATCAATGGAATAATGTTGTTCGATGGGAATTTAAACATCCAACCCCATTTTTAAGAGGGCGGGAATTTTTATGGCAAGAAGGGCATTGTGTATTTGAAACTAAAAAAGAAGCTGAAGATAATGTTAAAACAATACTAAAATATTATTCTAATATTTATGAAGATTTACTTGCCATACCTGTAACTCTAGGAAGAAAATCAATTGGGGAAACTTTCGCTGGAGCCGAATATTCATTAACTGCCGAACCATTTAGTACAGTAGATGGTAAAGTAATTCAAGCTTGTACCTCCCATTTTCTTGGACAAAATTTTTCAGATGCATTTGATATAAATTATCTAGATAAAAATCAAAAAAAACAAAAAGCTTGGCAAACAACTTGGGGACTTTCAACAAGAAGTATTGGAACAATGATAATCATTCACTCAGATAATAAAGGATTGATTATCCCACCCAAAGTTGCAACTGAAAAAATAGTAATAATACCATTATTATTTAAAGGAAAAGAAGAAAAAGTTTTAAAAAAAGCTAAAGAAATTCAAAAAGAACTTAAAAAATTTAATGTTATATTAGATGATAGAAAAGAATATAGTCCTGGATTTAAATTTAATAATTGGGAATTAAAAGGAATACCTTTAAGAATTGAAATTGGTCCAAGAGACATAGAAAATAATGAAGTAATAATAAATAGAAGAGATACTTCTGAAAAAATACCAACAAAAATAATAAATTTAAAAAAAACTTGCGATGAATTATTAAAAAAAATCCATTTGAATTTATATGAACAACAAAAACAAAAAGTTAAAAAAAATACTGTTGAAATTAAAAATTACTCCGAATTTAAAAAAGCAATAAAAGAAAGAAAAAGATGTTTAGTTCCGTGGGCCGAAAGTATAGAATCAGAAAATAAAATAAAAGAAGAAACCGGAGCTAAATCCTCTTGTATCCCATTAGAATTTAAAAATAAAAATTTAAAAGATATTAAATGTTTTTATTCAAATAAACCTGCAACATGTTGGGCTTATTTTTCAAAAAGTCATTAAATAATTTTTATTGAAAATAAATTTAAGAAACACTTAGAAAAGAAAAAACTAAAAAAATATTATAAATATTATAATACAATTTAAATATTTTTAATTATATTATTATACTTAACTATAATTAGAAATATCTTCGTCTATTTTTTTCTCAACATCTTTCAAAATAGAATCAAAAATTTCTCTACTTTGTCTTATTGTAATATAATGTCTTTGAGTTTTAAATGGATGAAAATTAAATTTATTTTGATTGTAATAATTTTCCACCATACAAGTCCCACAATAAGGTTTAAAAACACACCTATCACAAATAACATTATTCTCAATCATGGAATTTAAAATTGCTTTTTTAGTTTCATTTTTATTAAATAAATCTTTCCAATTAGTTTCAAAAACATTTCCTAATTTAAATTCATCCCTATTTAAAGCCTCATTACAAGTATAAATATTACCATTTGTATAATATGTGATTTGTCCTGTGGCCGCACCACAAGGACTCTCAAATTCAGTATGAAATCCGGGCAAATTTTTAATGATTTTTGTCTCATATAAATTCCTCATTCTATTTTGAATTTTAATTCCTTTTTTTTCTAATTCTTTTAAATAATTTATTGAATTAAAATAAAATTTTTGAAACTCCTCGTGAGAATATAACAATTTTTCATTTTGATTTACTCTTCCAACAAAAGTCAAAGATCTTAAATCAATCATTTTTATATTATATTTTAAATATTCATCAATTATTTCTTTATAATAAGGTAAAGAATATTTAGTTATTGTGGGCAAAGCATTAACTCGAGTCTTCATTCCTTTTTTTAAATAAATTTCATTAATTTTTTTAATCCAAGTTATAACTGTCTCATAAGTTCCAATTTTAGAATCTTCCTTGCCTGAAATAAACCTATTTTTATTATGAATATGTTCTGGCCCATCTAAAGAAGTACAAATAGAAACACCATTATTAATCAACCACTCGGCTTTTTCCTCATTCATTAAAGTTAAATTTGAAACTAAAGCAAGTCTTAAATCTTTTTTATAAATTAAATTTAACTCTTTTGCATATAAAGTCATAAACTTAATCATTTCAAAATTAACAGTAGGTTCGCCACCTTGAAATTCCAAAGTTATTGCATAAGAAGGCGATTTCATAATAAATTCAACTATTTTTTTAGCTGTTTTTTCATTTAAATCAAACTTTTTAGGATCTTCAGCCATAGTTTTAGATGAAGCAAAACAATAAGTACAAGATAAATTACATCTATGTGACAAAATTACAATATGTAAAGAAGTTGCTTGATTTAAAAAAGAATATCTTGCTGTAGTTTTATCAATAATATCTTCAAAATTATTTTCTGTAATTATAAATCCTTTTTCGTGTAACTTAAAATAAACTTCCTCCGAAATAATTTTCCCTCTTCGTAATTGTAAAAAAGTAGAAGAATTTAAAAAAATAAATCC
>Ga0256913_10000853_pt1 | contig 15776 bp, 19 predicted proteins | sample Axial_MatmetaG_FD_185970 | JGI IMG/M metagenome (GOLD analysis project Ga0256913, IMG submission 185970) | Deep-sea worm associated microbial mat communities from Axial Seamount, Juan de Fuca Ridge, Pacific Ocean - Axial_Mat | ecosystem: Environmental > Aquatic > Marine > Oceanic > Microbial...
TGGAATTATTGGTGGTAAAATAACACTAGGAAATGATATGTTAACAGATGTGGCTTATAGTATGTATTTGCATGGAGTAGCAGGAGATTTAGCAAAAGATAAATATGGAGAAAATGGTTTAAATGCTACAGATATTATTGATAATATAAAACAAGCTGAAAGGAAACTATATGAAGAAAAAACCAGATAGAGTTTGGGTAGAAATAAACTTAGATAACATATCACATAACTATAAACAAATTAAAGAACATGTAGGTCAAGATGTATTGATAAATGCAATAATAAAAGCGGATGGATATGGGCATGGGGCTATTGAAACGGCTAAAATATTATGTGAAAATAAGGTAGATATGCTCTCTACCGCAACATTAGATGAAGCAATACAACTAAGGAAAAAAAGAATAGAAAAACCTATACTTGTTTTAGGTTATACGGATAGTGATAGAATTGATGAAATAATAACAAATAATATTACCATATCTATATTTAATTATAAATTAGCTTTAGATATGTCAAAAGCAGCTACTAAACATAATAAGAAGATTAAAGTTCATTTTAAAATAGATACTGGAATGAATAGAATAGGATTTAGTTATAATGATACTACACTAATATTTGATGCATTGAAATTAGAAAATTTGGAAATTGAAGGAATCTTTACCCATTTTGCAAATGCTGATACAAACGATAAAGAATATACAACATTACAATATAAAAGATTTATTGACATTCTTAATTTAATTGAAAAAAAAGGATATGTAATACCGTTAAAACATGCATGTAATAGTGGAGGGATTATTTTACATAAAGACAAATATTTAAATATGGTAAGACCGGGAATAATATTATATGGCTTATATCCATCAGAATATTTAAAAAATAATAGCCCCTTAAATTTAAAACCGGTAATGACTTTTAAATCAAGAGTTATTGAAATTAAAGAAGTAGATAAAAATCAACCAATTAGTTATGGAGGAAAATACAAAACTAATAAAAAAACAAAAATAGCTACTATAGCTTGTGGATATGCAGATGGATTTTCTAGACAACTATCTTCTAATATTAATGTTTTAATTAATAAAGAAAATGCACCTATTGTAGGAAATATTTGTATGGATATGTGTATGGCGGATATTACAGGGTTAAGTGTTTTAGAAGGTGATGAAGTAATACTATTTAATGAAAAATTAAAAGTTGAGAATATAGCCAAGATGTGTAATACGATAAATTATGAAATTGTATGTAAAATAGGTATGAGGGTACCTAAGGTTTATTTTAAAAACGATAAAATATATAAGATACAAAATTATCTTATGTGAAAGTAATTGTTTGACCTATTATATATATATATATATAATTTAAACGACAATAGATACAAAAGATATTTTAGGAGGAACAAAAGATGAATAAGAAATTACAAATTTTACTAACATTAATGCTAGCCTTTGTAGTTATGATATCCTTTTCTTCACGTTATGCAAAAGGGGAAGATGTATTACTTGCTAGTGTAGATTATGTGGATTTTAAATTTAATGAACTTAACAATAAAATTAATCAATTATCATCTTCAGGTACTACTCCAACACCAACATCTTCGCCCACTGATCCAAATGTGACTGCTCGTGTTGATAATGTTGAAAAAGAAGTTGGAGCTATAGAAACAAATCTTGATAATATACAAGGGAAAATAGATTTTTTAGATCAAATAACCTTAGAATTATCAGATAGTAGTGTATGGCAAGTTATACAAGTAGATGCGGGAATAGCTATTTATGCAACAGACACATCTGAAATAGTTTTAAGAAGTGGTAGGGCTAAAGCAATTGGAAATAAATATGATGAAGGATTATCTGATGTCACTAGTGGTGTAGATATAAAAGATGGTACAGAAATTGTAAAAAACCATTTAATAATAATACCAAGAGGAGATGGTAGAGGAGTTATTGCAATAACCAATTGTTATATTATGTATAAAGGGTTATGGTATATGCAATAGGAGTAAAAAGTGAAATTTAATTTTTATATACCTACTAAGGTTGTTTATGGGGATGAATGTGTATTAAATAATAGTAAATTATTTGCACAATATGGCAAGAAAGCAATAATAGTAACAGGACGAAATAGTGGTAAAATAAGTGGAGCTTTAAAGGATGTTATAAAGGCTTTAGAAAAAGAAGAAATACAATATTGTATTTTTGATAGAATCATTAATAATCCTAATCTAGATAATGTTTGGCAAGGAAAGATATTTGCACAAAAAGAAGAAGCAGATTTTGTTATCGCAATTGGTGGAGGCTCACCTATGGATGGAGCAAAGGCTATTGCGGCTCTTTGCACTAATGATATAAAACCAATTAATTTATTAGATAATAATTTAAAAAATACTTCATTAGATATTATAGCGATACCTACTACGGCAGGTACGGGAAGTGAAATAACACCATATTCTATATTAACGATAACGGAAAAAGAAACAAAAAGAAGCTTTTCTTCTAAATATAATTTCCCTAAAGTAGCATTTATTGATGTAAAATATACATATACATTGAATGATAAGGTGACGATAGATACAGCTTTTGATGCTTTTTCACATTTGTTAGAAAGTTATTTATCTAAAAAAAGTACTATTTGGTCGGAGCTATTTGCAATTGAAGGAATTAAAGCTTTTGCAAAATGTATAGAAGGAATACAAACAAAAGTATTTACAAAAGATATAAGGAACAATCTAATGTATGCTTCATACATGGGAGGATTGGCAATAGCACACACTGGAACAACAATTGTTCATGCTATGGGATATTCATTAACATATTTTAAGAATCTATCTCATGGACATGCAAACGCATTGTTGCTAGGAGAATATTTACGCTTTAATTATAATTGTACTAAGGACAAAATTAATAAAGTATTAAATATATTACAATTTGATAACATTGATATTTTGGAACAATATTTTTTAAGTAATATAGTGGACAAACCTAAAATTAATGAAGAGGAATATATAAAGTTTTCTAAGTTAGCTTATTCTCAGAATAGTGTAAAAAATAATTGTAAAAAAGTAGATGAAAAAACAATAGAAAGAATATATAAAGAGGTATTTAAACATGAATAATATGCCAGATGCAAGAATTTTGGTAATAAAGGACTTAGGCCAAGCAGCAAAGGAAATAGCAGCAATAGGAGCAGAAGATAATAAAGTAGATTGGTTGGCAAAGCGAACTTATTTTTTAACTATTAAAATCGAAAAAATATTAGCAGAAGATGCTATTATTATAAAAAATGATATGTTGGAAATAGGTGGAAATGCAGCATATGATAAAAAAGTTTATACACAACAAGTGAAAGAAACCGATATGATTTTATCCGGAACAATGCGCTCATATGATAGACTTGTTAAGAGACTAAAATTTAGAACTAAAGAGGCTTCAAAAGTTGCTGATATAATTCAATTTCTTATTACTAATAATGAAAGTAATAGAACCAATTTATTGTGTAAAGATAAGCGTATTCCTGTGGGTAAAAAAAGCATAGTAATGGGGGCTATGGATATAACGTTAAATGACAACTTAAAAAAAGAAATCGAATATGCTGAAAAGATTATTGAAGAGGGTGCGGATATTATTGATATTTGTTGTGATAAAGCAAAGGATGCTGATGAAATAGTTAAATATATTTCTCCACTAGTTAAAAAAATAGAATCAAACTATAGTATTCCAATTTGTATTAATACAAGTGATAGTGATGTGGCAAATAGATTGTTAGATGTAGGAGCACACATAATAAATGCTACATGGGGTGTTCAAAGTGATAAAGAACTTGCACAGATAGTATCATCTTATAAAGCGGGAATAATTTTAATGCATAATAAAACAAATAATTTATATAAAGATATAATGGGAGAAATTGTAGCATATCTAAAAAGAAATATCGAAATGTGCCAATCGGCAGGTATTGGTATTTCTAACATAGTAATAGATCCTGGTATTGGATTTGGAAAAAATATCAAGCAAGACTTTGAAATTGTTAGAAAATTAAGAGAACTAAAATCTTTAGGAGTTCCACTTATGGTAGGTACTTCAAGAAAAGAAATGATTGGTAAAATACTCAACTTACCAATAGAAGAACAACTAGAAGGAACTGCTGCTTCAATTACGGCCTCCATTTTAAATGGTGCCGATATTGTAAGAGTACACGATGTAAAACAAATGAAACAAGTGGCCATGATTGCAGATGCTATTGCTAAAAAATAAATAGGAGAATTAACTAATTTGATTGCATATTTTTATGTAAAAAAAGAAGATACAGAAGAAACAAGCGAATGTGGATTAAAACTTTCTAAATGGTTTGATACAGACATAGTTATTGATATTTTTAAGAAAAAGGCAATAACAGCTTATTTATCGCCTAAAGACAATATGAAAAAATATAAGGATAAAGCATATGATTGTTTGAAACTTGATTTACATGATGAAAAAATATATATTGTTGAAAATGCATACAAAGAAGTAAATGAAATTGAGTGGTATTTTGAATCAATAATACCAGCAAAGCAATATAAGGTAGGAATGTATAGAAAACCTGTTTTTGTTATTACATATACAGTACTAGGAGATTATATTTCGATTTTAGATAAAAGTAGAGACATACCAATACTTTATGATAGTTCAGAAGAAATGTATTTGAAAACATTATTTACTACATTTGAAGAAAATGATGATAAATTTTATGATAGAGCATTTTTAGGATATGTAGAAAACATACCTAATTGCAAAAAAATCAATGTTAATAGTAAAAAATACGTTATATATATAGCACGTAATAAGAGATATATAATAAAAGGAAAAAGAAAAGATGAAAAATAATATATTAGATATCTTATATACGTCATCAGAATATATTTCAGGAGAAGCTATTTCTAAGAAACTGGGGTTTTCTCGAACGGCGATATGGAAACATATTAATTTATTAAAAGAAGAAGGATATGCTATATATTCGATTAACAATAAAGGATATAAATTAATAAAAGAAAACTTACCACTTAATGAATATGAAGTGAAAAGACACTATAATGGTAAAATAAAACTAAACTATATAAAAGAAACGGACTCAACAAATACATATGCAAAAAAAACGGCAAAAAGCAATACTGATGAAATTGAAATGGTTTTTACATCCATTCAAAAAAAAGGAAGAGGACGTTTAAAAAGAGAATTTATATCAAATAATAATGAAGGTATATGGGCCTCTTATATTTTTAAACCTAATATGGAACCTCAAAAAGCAACTATATTTACACTTGCCACTTCTATTGCGGTATGCAAACTGTTGGTAGAAAAATGTGGAATTAAAGCTCAAATTAAATGGCCTAATGATATTATTGTGAACAATAGAAAAATATGTGGAATATTAACAGAAATGTCTTGTGAAATGGACAATATAAACTACATTATTACAGGAATTGGTATTAATGTATTACAAAAGGAATTTGACAAAACACTTAATAATATAGCTACATCAATATACCAAGTGACAAAGCAAAAGTATGACAGAGGTTTATTAATTGCGTATTTATGCTATAATATTGATGATATATATAAAGAGATTACAAACAATAATATTGATGTAATTATTAAAAAATGGAATGAATTTTCGTTAACTAATGGAAAAGAGATAAAAATACAAAAAGGTAATGAAAGTTTATATGGAAAAGCAATAGGTATTGATAAAATAGGAAGATTAATTGTAGAATTAACAGACGGGAAAAGAGAAGTGTTTAATTCTGGTGAAATATCAATTAGAGGAATAATGGGATATGCTTGAAAGGAGCAACATAAATGACAGAGAACACACATAGCAATAATAATAGATATTATAGTAATAAAAACAAAAACTATAACCATAATAAAAAGAAGACATATTATAAAAAGCCATATAAAAAATATAAAAAACAATATAACAGAACATTCATAGAAACGACCGCAGATATTAAGCGAGACATATTACGAGTAGAAAAAGAAATAAGACTTGAAATTGAAGAAATAAAAGCAATGAGAATTTAGGGGGAATAATGCTTCTAGTTATTGATGTAGGTAATACAAACATAGTTACCGGTATATATGATAAAGAAAAGCTATTAAAGGTATGGAGAATTACAACAAACAAAGAGAGAACATCAGATGAATTCGGAGTGTTTTTTATAACAATGTTTCAAAATGATAATATCAAAATGAGTGATATTGTAAGTGTTGTGATATCTTCCGTTACTCCAAATATTATGTATTCATTATTACATTCTATTAGAAAGTATTTTGATTGTGAACCACTGTTAGTTGAGCCAGGTATTAAAACAGGGTTAAATATTAAAATTGACAACCCAAAAGAGCTAGGCGCAGACATCATTGTAAATGCAGTAGGAGCATATGAAAAATATAAGGTGCCTTTAATAGTTGTAGATTTTGGTACGGCAACAACTCTATGTCCAATTAACTCTAAAAGAGATATCCTAGGAGTTACGATTTGTCCTGGAGTTAGAATATCTGCAGATGCCCTTACAAGAAATGCAGCTAAATTGCCTAAAATACAAATAATTAAACCGGGTAAAGTTATAGGCAAAAATACTGTTGATAGTATGCAATCAGGATTAGTATACGGATACATAGGTAAAATTGAATATCTTGTTAATAAGGTAAAAGATGAAATGGTAGAATCAGGTGAGAAAAAAGAAAATATTAAAGTTATAGCTACTGGAGGTTTATCACGACTAATTGCTACAGAGGTTAATGACATTGATGAAATTGATAGTATGTTAACATTAGATGGTTTAAGAATACTTCATGAAAAAAATACAAAATAATTACCCCATTAATAATTTTCTATTTAATAACTTTAAAAAAAAAGTTATTAGATTTCATATGCCAGGACATAATGGGGGAAAAGGATTTAAAAAATCATTTAAAAAGCATATTTTAAAATATGATATAACAGAAATTAATGGAGCTGATAACCTACATAATTCTGTAGGTATAATAAAAAAATCCCTTAAAAAGATATCAGAAAAAGAAAAATGTTTACAATCATTTTTTTTAGTTAATGGTTCGTCTAGCGGGATACAAACTATAATTAAATATATGACACTAAAAGGTGGAGAGTTATTAGTGTCAAGAGATTGTCATAAAAGTGTAATTAACTCAGTCATATTATTTGATTATGCAGTGTCTTTTGCTTTTAACGATTATGATGATATTAATAATGTTATGTTGCCTATATCAATAAACAATTTAAAAGAAAGTATAGATATAAATGATAAAATTAAATTTGTTTTAATTACATCTCCTAATTACTATGGACTAACTGCGGATATAAAAAATATTAGTAAATATTTACATGAAAGAAACATTATGTTAATTGTTGATCAAGCTCATGGTAGTCATTTTATTCACAGTAAATTGCTTCCTGATAGTGCTTTGTTAAATGGAGCAGATGTTGTAATAGAAAGCGTTCATAAAACTTTACCTACTTTAAATTCAGGGGCACTATTACATGTAAATAGCAGTTTAATTGATGTTAAAATATTAAAAGAAATAATTAATAGTTTATTAACAACTTCTCCCTCTTATATGGTAATGGCTACGATTGAACAAGCAATATTAAAAGATTTACAAAAAGAATATAGAAAACTTTTTAAATATATAGATGATTTTAAAAAAACTATAAAGTTTAATGTATTAGATAATAGTGATTTCTCTAGAGTCGTTATTAATGTTGAAAATTCATCATTATCTGGATACGAAATTAAAGACATATTAAGTAAAAAAAATATAGAAATAGAAATGGCTGACTTATATAATATTGTTTTAATTACAGGGCCATATCATAGAAAACGCGATTTTCAAAAACTAGCTAAGATATTAAATAAATTAGAATATCGAGAGCACGGTTATGAAAAACAAAAACCATTTCCTAAAGCTACACGTGCAATAAAAATGTCTGATGCATATAAAATGCACACAAAAAGTATAGAATTAGATGGAGCAAATGGGTGTGTTTGTGGTACAATGGTAGTACCATATCCACCAGGAATTCCTTTATTGTATTTAGGTGAAATTATTGATAATAATTCCATAACTTATATTAAAGAAATATTGAATAAAAATGGTGAAATAATAGGTGTTAACAAAAATATAATAAAAATAATAGAGGAATAATATGAAAAAAGGTTTATTAATTTCCATTGAAGGCTTAGATGGTTCTGGTAAGACTACACAAATAGAGATGCTAAAAAAGCATTTGGAAAATTTAGGGGAGAAAGTCATTGTCTTAAGAGAACCTGGCGGCACTAATATTGGTGAACAAATTAGAACAATTTTATTAGATCATAAAAATACAGAGATGAATGATGTTGCTGAAATGTTTTTATATGCAGCTTCTAGAGCACAACTTTTTTCGCAAATTATCAAACCTAATCTAGAAAGTGGTATAATAATTATATGTGATAGATTCATAGACTCTTCCATTGTGTACCAAGGCTATGGACGTGGATTAGATGTTGATGATGTAATTAAAGCTAACTTAACTGCTATTCAAAATAGATTACCAGATATAACCCTTTTTATTGACATTAATGCAATGACATCACTAGAGAGAAGAATGAATGCTTCAAAAGCAGACAGATTAGAAAGAGAAGCCATTCAATTTCACGAGAGAGTATATGAAGGATATATCAAATTAAGTAAAATATTTAAAGATAGAATTATAATAATAAATGGAGAAGGTAAGATAAAAGATATTTCTAATCAAATGATTAAAGAAGTTGATAATTTATTAAAAAGGAGAAACATATGAAACTTGTATTTGCCATAGTGCATGATGAAGACGAGATAGAAGTAATGAAATCACTAAATGAAAAAGGATTTAGTGTAACTAAATTATGTTCTTCTGGAGGGTTTTTAAGAGCGGGGAATACAACACTATTAGTAGGAGCTCCAAAAGAAAAAGTGGAGGAAGTTATTGAAATAATTAAAACTAAATCTAAGAGTAGAAAAAAACTGATTAATTCAGCAAACGTTCCAGCAATGGGTATTGCTATGACTGCTGGATATCCGGTAGAAATAAAATTAGGTGGAGCAACTATTTTCGTAGTGGATGTCGAACGATATGAAAAGGCTTAATAATGATCCTGTTTTCTGATATTATTGGAAGAAAAAGAGCAAAAAGTAGCATCATAAACGATATTACTTATGGCAAGATTTCCCATGCGTATTTAATTGTTGGAGAAGTTGGGGTAGGAAAAAAAATTTTTGCAAAAGCTATTGCCAATGCAATTTTATGTAGCAATTTTACAAATGGTAAACCTTGTATGCAATGTACTCATTGCTCAAGTGTATTAGCTAATGGTACAACAGAATTATATCAATTAAATACAGAGGCCACCAGTATAAAAGTAGATGATATTAGAGAAGTAGTAAAGAATATTATATTAAAACCTACTCAGAGTGAAAAAAAAGTTTATATCATTTATGATGGCGAAAAAATGACTAATCAAGCTCAAAATAGTTTATTAAAAACTTTAGAAGAACCTCCTAATTACGGACACATTATTATTACCACAAATAATATTGAAGGTGTTTTACCAACAATACAATCAAGAGCTACTAAAATATATTTAGGCATGAATTCCAAAGAAGAAATATTGAATTTACTTATTAGTAAATATGGCGAAAATGATATAAATGAAATTGCATGTGAATATGCTCAAGGGTCTATAGGAAAGGCAATAGATATAATAGAATCAAAACTGTTTAAGGAAATTAGAGAATTAGCAAATAACTATGTTAATAATTTAATTAATAAGAATACAATCGCATGTATTGATTGTATTAGTAAAATTAATGCAACAAATATAGAAGAGTTTTTATCAATAACAATTAAGCTATTTAAAGATATAGTAGTCTTTCTAGAAACACAAAGTGATATTTTCTTGATTAACAAGGATAAAAAGTATATTATAAATAATGGCGTAAATAAATATAATATAGGGACAATATTAAATGTTATATTTATTTTAGAAGATAATAGTATGAAATTACAAGGTAATGCTTCTAGAAAAATCACACTAGATGGCATGACTGTTAAAATATTGGAGGAACTTATAAATGGTTAATGTAACTGGCGTTAGATTCAAGGACGTTGGAAAAATATATTATTTTGCCCCAGGAGATTTTGAATTAAAGAAAACAGATTCAGTAATAGTAGAGACAGCAAGAGGTATTGAGTATGGAACGGTGGTTATTGCCCCGATTGATATGGAAGAGGAAAAAATAATTCTACCTTTAAAAGAAGTCATTAGAAGGGCGACACAAGAAGACGAAGAAAAATTGATCAGTAATCAAAAAAAAGAAAAAGAGGCATATAAGATATGTTATGCAAAAATAAAAAAGCATAATATTAATATGAAGCTAGTTGATGTTGAATATACTTTTGATAAAAGTAAAATACTATTTTATTTTACTGCAGAAGGCAGAGTAGATTTTAGAGAACTGGTAAAAGACTTAGCATCTGTTTTTAAGACGCGAATTGAGTTGAGGCAAATTGGTATTAGAGATGAAGCAAAAATGCTTGGAGGAATCGGTATTTGTGGTAGACAATTGTGTTGTAATACATTTTTAGATGAATTCCAACCAGTATCAATTAAAATGGTAAAAGAGCAAAGTCTATCACTAAACCCTACAAAAATATCAGGAATATGCTCTAGATTAATGTGTTGTCTAAGATATGAACATGAAGCATATAAAGATTTATTAGCAAAAACACCACGCGTGGGAGCGCATGTGAAAACACCAGAAGGCCGTGGTGAAATTGTAGCTACTAGTTTGCTTAAAGAAAAAATAAAAGTAAAGTTATTAAAAAAAGATGATGTTGAATTAAAAGAATATAATTTAACTGAAGTGGAAGTAATTGAAAGAACTAAAAAACCAGTTATAAAGAATAATTTTAAAGATAAAAAAGAAAATAAATAAGATTAATAGTTGATTGATTTTATAAATCTACTATTATATAATATTATTAATTAAACGCGGAGGTGTAAAAATGGCTTATAAAATTTCAGATGCTTGTATTAGTTGTGGAGCTTGCGAAAGTGAATGTCCTGTAAATGCTATTACTGCAGGAGATAGTATCTATATAATAGATGCTGATACGTGTATTGACTGTGGAGCTTGCTTAGATGTTTGTCCTGTAGAAGCACCACAACCAGAATAGTTACAATAACATTATGGTTAAGGCAGGCGGATTATATTCGCCTGTTTTGTGTATAAGGAGAAACATATGACATACATGGAAAAAGAAATAAAGGAACAACCCTCAATATTAGAAAATCTTTTTATTAAAACTTTTAAAAAAGCAAATATATTAAAAGAACAGATAAAGAAAAAAGATATTAAATATATATATTTAGCAGGACGTGGTACTTCTGATAATGCAGGAGTATATTTGAAATACATCATGGAATCATATGTAGGTATTCCAGTTGCATTAGCGGCGCCTTCAGTTATAACTTTATATAATGGCAAGTTAAATTTAAAAGAATGTCTTGTAATTGGAATATCACAATCAGGAGAAGCACTTGATGTTTTAGAAGTAATAAATTTAGCAAAAAAACAAGGAGCTATTACTCTTACAATTACCAATTATGAGAATAGTCCATTGGCAAAGATATCTGACTTTCATTTTAATTGTTTTTCAGGAGAAGAAAAATCAGTAGCTGCAACAAAAACATTCACAGCGGAAATGTTTATAGGGGCTATTATAACGGCAACACTTTCAGACAATAAAGATTTACTTGAATTAGTAAAAAATATACCGAATAAAGCAAAACAATATATAGAAGAGTATGATATAAATGATAGTGCTATACAACTTATGAAAGATAAGCAAGAATGTTTTGTTTTAGCAAGAGGCATGAATTATCCTATCGCTCTTGAAGGAGCATTAAAGATTCAAGAAACATGTTATGTAAGAGCTAGGGCGTACTCTTTATCTGATTTTTATCATGGACCATTAGCTATGTTGCAAGAAAATACATATGTAATATTAATAGCTCCAAAAGGTGAATCTAGTAAAGATATAATTAAAATAATAGAAAAACTAAATGATAATAAATGTATTATTATTGCATTCACTAATGATGAAGATATTAGTGAACTTTGTACAAAAAGCATTAATATATATAACGATATGAGTGATTTTGAATCACCTATTTTGAATGCAATTGCGATTCAAAGATTTGCATTGCAATTATCACTATCAAAAGGATTAAACCCTGATCAACCTAGAAACTTAAGAAAGGTTACACTAACAAAGTAATGGAACAATATTTTGAAAAAAGGCCTATAGTTAAAAGTGAAAAGAAAAGTTTCACATGGCATTTTAATAATGTGGAATTTATTTTTTATGGAGATAATGGTGTGTTTTCAAAAAACAAGGTGGATTATGGTTCGCTAGCATTAATTAAAAGTTTTTTAACTGATTATAAAGGAAAAGGGAATATACTTGATTTAGGTTGTGGCTATGGGCCGATAGGTATTATATTGGCTAAGTTTTTGAATAATATAAATATAGATATGGCAGATATAAATAATAGAGCTATTTCATTAGCTAAAGAAAATATTATTATTAATAACATTTCAAATGCAAAAGCAATTCAATCAGACATTTTTGAAAATATAGATAAGAAATATGATGGAATTCTATTAAATCCACCTATTAGAGCAGGAAAAAATACAATATATAAAATGTACGAAGAAAGCATAAATTATTTAAAATCATATGGTATTTTTTATATTGTAATACAAAAAAAACAAGGAGCACAAAGCACTATTACAAAATTGAAACAAATATATGGCAACTGTGAGTGCATAAAAAAAGATAAAGGCTATATGATATTAAAATCAATTTATAGTATGATATAAATAAAAAAAGGAAGTTTTATGAAAGTATACGCTTTAGTTGGGCCACCTGGTACAGGAAAAAGTCACAAATCTACTATGGTTGCAAGTGATATGGGCATTGATTATATAATTGATGACGGATTACTTATAGGTGAAAATAAAGTTATCGCAGGGACTAGTGCAAAAGGTGAACCCACTAAAATTGCTTCTGTTAAACGAGCACTCTTTTTTAATGATAATCACAGAAAAGAAGTAGCTAAAGCTATTAAAGCAAATAAAATAGAAAGTATTCTGCTACTAGGAACATCGGATAAAATGGTGCGTGAAATTGCATATAAACTTGACTTAGAAGAAATACAAAGAACTATATATATACAAGACATTTCAGAAGAAGAGGAAATAAAAAAAGCACTATCCAATAGAAAAGATAAAGGAAAACATGTTATTCCAGTACCAACATTTGAAATAAAAAAAGATTTTAGCGGATATTTACTTGACCCTCTATATATTTTTAGAAAAAAAGGAAGCAACAGTTATGTTTCCGAAGGTAGTAAAACCATTATTAGACCTACATTTAGTTTTTTAGGTGGGTATACAATATCTAATAATGCTATATACCAAATCACAAATTATGTTGCTTCATCTGTTAAGGGATATGAAAATATATCTCGTTTTAGGATTACAAAAAGAGAGGGTGGAGTAAGTATTGATATTAGTATTACAGTGAATTATGAATATCCAATATTTGAAATAATGAAAGAAATACAAAAAAAGGTTAAAGAAACAATAGAGAGGCTTACAGCATTACAGTTGACTAGTATTAATATTACAGTAAAGCATATAATTATTGAAAATGAAATATATCCTTAAAGTTATTTAAAATCACAATATGAAATAAATTTTTCAATGGCTCTTGGTACGGCATCTTTAGAATTTTTCCAAGAGGCTTTTTCATTTCTATGATCAAACTTTTGAGAAAACCATTGTACTTCATCTAGTAATCTATCCATATTAGCTAACATAAGTTTATTTATATCTAAAATAAATAGCGCAAGTTGTTTAGTAGCTAAATGTATTTTAGCGCTTTTTAATAGCATATTATAATGACGTAAACAAAAGCCCTTAGAGTTTTTTACTTTATTTCTAAACTCAATATCTTTAAAATACATCCAAAATATCACATCAAAATAGTTTTCTAGTGTGCTAGTTACCTTGTCGCAAATTTCACAAGTGTCTTCTAGTCCATCTAATAAATTTGTTGTTTCATCAATATATTTTTTTGTATTAGTATTTTTCTTTGTTAGTTGTTGTGTCAAATTTGCTATAGAAGTTGTTTTGGCGTCGCTTTCAATTGATTTAATATTTTTTTCATATAATTTTTTATATAAATTCATTTGATGTTGGATATGAGTATCTATAACTAATGAAAGACCTAATACATTAGAATGTTTAAGATATAGTAATTTAAAATGATGTCTACAAAACCCTTTTTCATTAGTAATAATACGTGTGTCAGGTTCCATACTAGAAGGGCCAAGTATAAATTCTAAAGTTTTTTTTTCTAAATCTTTTTCTAAAATACAAATGGGGCATTCGCATTGGGTGTTAAAGGCATCATTCACGGGAATAGTAAATATTTTCTCTTTCATTAGTTATTTCTCCTAAAAATTAATGATATAATTATATCATATATATATATTGGAGACGCAAATGAATAATCAAACAATTATACTAAAAAACATACGATATTTTGATATTGAACAAACTCTTGAAAGTGGACAATGTTTTCGATGGGAAAAAATAGATGAAAAGCAGTACATAGGATGTGCATATAATAGAGTTATTAAAATTGGTCAAATCAATAACGATATTTATATTGATAATTCAAATGAAAAGGATATGAAGTATATTTGGACGAAATATTTTGATTTAAATAGAGATTATGGAAAAATGCAAAAAATATTAGCACAAGATAAAATTCTTAAAAAAGCTATTACCTATGCAAATGGAATTCATATACTACAACAACAACCTTTTGAAACGCTCATTACATATATTATTTCGGCAAATAATAATATACCAAGAATCAAAGGTATTGTGAAAAATATATGTGAAGATATTGGAACTAAAATAGAATTTAAAAAAAACATTTATTATACATTTCCCACTGTTGAAAAATTAGCGTTTACACCAAAAAAAAATATAGACAAGTATAAAGCAGGTTTTAGAGGACCATATATAAGTAAAACAGCTAAAATGATTTATGAAAATAAATATGATTTTAAAAAATTACAAGAAATGTCTTATGAACAAGCTAAAACAAGTTTAAAACAGTTTATTGGAGTAGGAGATAAAGTATCTGATTGTGTATTGCTATTTACTGGTATTAAAACAGAAAGTTTCCCAGTTGATGTATGGGTGAAGAGAGTTATGGAAAGACTATACTTTAAAAAAGAGACTTCGTTAGTAGAAATAAATAAATATGGTGTTGAAAAATTTGATAAATATGCAGGGTTTGCAAACACCTATTTGTTTTATTATATTAGAAACAATATAGAAGCTATTTAATTGATTTAACAAGTTTAGAGGCTTTATTAGTTAATATTGTATCTATACCTCTATTAATAAAATCGCTGGCCTCTTTAACGTCATCGGCATAAAAAACATTACATATAACTCCTAATTTTTTAGCTTTTTGAATCATAATATCTGTAACATTTCTTCCAAATTGAAGACGTTGACATTTATATTTTTCTGTATAGTATAATATTTTCTCACTGTTTTGGGCTTCAAGACATGCACGCTCAAGATGGGGAACATGTTTTAATGAAT
>Ga0256913_10000854_pt1 | contig 15772 bp, 14 predicted proteins | sample Axial_MatmetaG_FD_185970 | JGI IMG/M metagenome (GOLD analysis project Ga0256913, IMG submission 185970) | Deep-sea worm associated microbial mat communities from Axial Seamount, Juan de Fuca Ridge, Pacific Ocean - Axial_Mat | ecosystem: Environmental > Aquatic > Marine > Oceanic > Microbial...
TTACAATTGATTTCGACCCTTCATCATATTTCCATGTACCAACCGGTATTCCCATCACCTCCATGGAACCATCATCTTTAAAGTTCGTTATAAAATAAGGCTCCTGAACTCCTTCGGCGGTTTCCACTTTAGTCATCAGCCAGCTGCCAACAATCTTTGATTTTTGAGCCTGAACCGTCAGAGTAAAAAGAATGATTGTAAAAAAGAAAATCGATTTTTTCATAATTCCAATACGATTAATTGTTAAAATTCCGATAAAAGTAATAAAATAAAAACCGGCTCCGTATTATGCCCAAAACAAATATGATTTTAAAGAAAGATAAATTTGACTTTTGTTAACAAGTATGTTAACTTTGTCCCATGATCAGGGAAATTAAGTTTTATAAAAATTACTTTATCAACTTTTATATTACCCTGGATATTAAGGTTCAATCAAAAATTGATTATGTTTTTAAATTAATCAGCACCATTGAAAGAGTCCCTGAAAAATATTTAAAACATATTGAAAATACAAACGGGCTTTACGAAATAAGAATAAAATACGGAAGTGATATTTTTAGAATATTTTGCTGTTTTGATGAAGGTAGCGTAATAATACTTTTTAACGCATTTCAAAAAAAGAGTCAAAAAACTCCAAAAAAAGAGATTGAAAAAGGAATAAAGCTTAAAAACGAATATTTTCAAAACAAATTAAAGGAGAAGAAGAATGAAAACAATAAAAGAAGCAACAAGCTATAGCGAATTGTTAGATATAAAATACGGGAAACAGGGAACCGCTAAAAGGGATGAGTTTGAAGAAAAATCCAAAGCATTCGTCATAGGAGAAATGATTAAAGAAGCGAGAAAAGAGGCCCGTTTAACCCAGGATGATTTGGCAAAAAAAACCGGAACGAAAAAAAGCTACATTTCCAGACTTGAAAACGGAAAAATAGACATTCAAATTTCTACCCTTTTTAAAATATTTGAAGAGGGATTAGGTAAAAAAATCAGCCTGACAATCATATAACTTAAAACCGGTATTTTCTGTTCATAAAAACCGGGTAACCCAATATGTGCTTAAGTCCATTATTAATTAACACTGCCGTTTAATTCAAGCAGGGCACGTTCAATAATTTCATCTTTTGTTTTATCGGTGGTATCAAGTGCTACCGGAATATCAGGATAATGGCCGTCATCCCAATGATTGCCATTGAGATCAATAAATTCGGAAGTTGACAAATCCCAATGCCAGCCGTTGGCCAAAAAACCATCGGCAACCGAGCCGGCACCGCCTCCCGATTTTTGTCCCATAAATGTAATATTATCAAGCGGATCAAGGTTATACATCAGTGTTGTTGTGGCACTAAAGCACCAAACATCGGTTAAAACCATAACCGGTTTTAAAAACAGCTTATCGCCTGAAGCAGGCCGTAAATAAAGTTTGCTGTTAACAAAATCATCTTTTCCCGGCCCGTTTTTAAAACGTTCGTAACCTATATAAACCTCTTTATCGGTAAAATAAGATGCGAATTTAACAGCCATTTTCGGGTCGCCGCCCGTATTATCCCTAACATCAAAAATCAACCCCTTGTCGTTTTTAAAGGTGGAAAATATGTTTTCTATTTCACTATCCGAAAACTGGTACATCCAGCTGCCTATTCTTAAATAGCCAATATCATCCGACTGGGGAAGGTGCCCGTAAACAGCTTTTGTATAGCCGTTTTCATCTTTTAGCCAAACAATATCAGGAGCAACATTTTCGCCCACATAATAATTTCGCAACACATCAAAATCTATTGCATCGGGATAGCCCGAGTAAAAATCATACATAAAAGTGGTATCATGCTTGCTTAAATCGGAGTGTCCGTCACGAAGCCTGTTTGTTATAATGGTCAGTTTTTCAAACAGTTCGTCTTCACTTATATTATCGGTAATGGTGGCACCAATTGAGTCCTGAAGGTGGTCAATATCAACCCCTTTAAACTCAAGCATGGCAAATTTCTCACGCACCAGCTTAGCGTATTCGTTAAATATATCGATATTGGAGGTACCGGGGTTGGGTTTCATAAAAACCTTTTCGCACCCCGAAATCATCAATAATGTTACTGCAAAAAACAGGATTGTTATTCTTTTCATAATGCTAATTATCAATTACCGGTTTATTTTTCTCTGTGAATGATATTAAATCTGAAAACCAAATTGTGCATGGCCCAGGTGGTTGGATAGCCCGAAACTTCCGAAAAGCGCCGCATCTCCCAGTTATAAGCAACCGAAATACGCTTTTTATACATAAACAAAAACTCCGTCTTCAAAATAAAGTTGTTTCCAATGTAACAAAAGGCAAAATAGGGATAGGACGACGGATCGCCAAGTGCCGGGTCCTGATAATCCACTTCACCGTTATTAATTCTGTTGGGACTGTAATTCATGGCAAAAGCCGGTAATTCATTTTGAAACCCCAACAGGAAAAGGTCGCCAATTGCCATAAAACGCCATTGATCATTAATATTGGTTTGATAGATAACCGAACCGTACAGATAATTTCCTGCCGAAGCAACCGTTGAATTATTAGAAAGGTTTGCATATATCCTAAAATAGTTGTCAAAAGCATCAATCCTGCCCCCCACATAAAAGCGGTTGTTTATCCCTTTTAAATATTTAAAATAAACATTTCCGTACATTACGGTAGCTTTTCCCTCATCGTGCGTTTTTGCATGATCAATGGTAATGTTAAAAACACTACCCGCTTCCCAAAAATGCTTTCCTCTTTTTTGGTGGCTGAATCCCAATTTAAAATTACCCCCGAAGCCGCATTGCTGAACATTTGAATAATCCACATCCTGATAATCACTAAAGGATCCTCCAAGATTAATGTAAAAGTTTTTGATGATTGTTTTATCGCTTTTTTCAACCGTCTGTGTCTGCCCGGCCAGATAAAAAAAGGAAAACAGAACTAAAAAGAAGAAGTAGTGTTTTTTCATATCTTAAGGTTAATAATTAATGCCATTATTTAATCAGCACAAAACCGCACCGTTGCAAATATATACATCTATAAACATAAATAAAAACAAAATATCTGCATATACTCCGGTATTTACCCCATACAACACCGTACAATCCCAAACTTTTCAAATTTTACCCATCAACAGGTAGGGTAAAACCGGTTTTATGCGGTACACTTACGAAACACTTAAAAACTTTATGTTATGAAAAAATTCAGTTTAGCTTTAACCTTTATGCTGGCAGCCATGTTTATTTTAAGCAGCTGCAAAAAAGACAACACCACCACCGACAACGATTTTGGTGCGGTAAAAGATGATGCTTTTGCCGAAAGCACATACGACAATGTTACCAACCTTGCTGACGAAGCTTACACATTAAGCACCAGTGGTAATTACAAATCGTCCGACAACATTTTTCTGGGCGACTGTGCAACGGTTACTCTCGACACAACCGTATTCCCAAGAGTATTAACCATTGATTTCGGTGATACCAACTGCCTTGGAAACGACGGCAGATACCGCAGGGGAAAAATCATCGTTACCTTTACCGGACGCTACTGGCATCCCGGCACCATTATCACCACCACCTTTGATGAATATTATGTAAACGACAATCAGGTTGAAGGAACCAAAGTGGTCACCAACAACGGTTTTAACGAAGCCGGCAACATGAACTGGGACATTGCCGTTAACGGCCTTATCACCCTTGCCAACGGCGAAGGAACCATAACCTGGAACTCGCAACGCAACCGCGAATGGATTGAAGGCATCAGCACTCCGTATAACCGATGGGATAACATTTACCTTATTACGGGAGATGCCCAAGGACAGCGTGCCAACGGACTTCACTGGACACGTCAAATAACAAGTCCGCTCAGGATAGAGCTTGCATGCAGGTTTATCGTTTCCGGTACGGTAAAAGTCATTCCCGAAGGAAAACCCGTGAGAATCCTCGATTTCGGCGACGGCAACTGCGACAACCAGGCAACTGTTACCATTAACGGAAATACTTACACCATTTACTTAAGACCTTAAAACATTTTAACCGTTAAAACCCCGGGGTAAAATAAACTCCGGGGTTTTGACATTATTTTTTTAAGTATTTTTACGAAAATCCTCATCTTGACTCAAAAAGAATTTAAACATCTGTTCGACAGCCACTTCGACGAGGTACGAAATTACATCTGGTACCGGTGCGGAAACGGTGAACTGGCATCCGATATTGCCCAGGAAACCTTTACTCGGCTTTGGGAAAAACGACCTTACCGTGATAAATCAAAATTAAGAGGGTTGCTTTTTAAAATTGCAGGCGACCTGTTTATCAGCTCATACCGGAAACAAAACAGCGAGTTAAAATTCAGAACCAACATTGATCAAAACAACGAAAACAAAACCCCCGAAGAAATACTTCAGTACAATGAACTAAAAACAAAATATGAAGAGGCGTTAAATAAAATGCCCGAAAATCAACGGGTTGTGTTTTTAATGAACCGAATGGACAGATTAAAATACAATGAAATTGCCGAAGCAACAGGAATAAGTGTAAAAGCAGTTGAAAAAAGAATGAGCCGTGCATTAAAATTCTTACGAAATGAAATAATTCTACAATCGTGAAAACAGAAAATAAAATAAACGAAACGCTTAAAATGCTGGACGAATTAAACGATTCGCTTTCCATCCCTTTTGACAAAAGTCGCGAAGAGGTTTGGGAAACCGTTCGACAAAAAACAGAAAATAGTCCGAAGCCACGAACCGTTATTTTAAGAAAACGGCGGTTAATGTGGGCAGCAGCAGTGATGATTATTTTAATAGGTTCAGGGTTGGTGATTCGCTTTTTCCACTATACCGTTAAATCGGAAGCCGGGCAGATAGCCGAATTTTTTCTGCCCGACGGGTCAAAGGTTTCTTTGTCGCCACAATCGAAAGTCACCTACTTCCCCCTGTGGTGGGTTGTTGAAAGAAAACTCACACTTAAGGGCGAAGCATTTTTTGAAGTTCAAAAAGGAAAACGTTTTTCGGTAAAATCGTCACGCGGTATTACTTCGGTGCTGGGTACCAGTTTTGATATTTATGCCCGTCCCGACAACTACAGGGTGATTTGTTATACCGGACGCGTTAAGGTTGAAACCCGTAAAAACAAAAACGAAATAATTTTAACTCCCGGCGACAAAGCTGAAATTAACACTCATGGGGAGATTGTTTTTTCAAAAGATAGCAATCCCAAACAATATGTTTCATGGCTTTATAATCAGTATGTCTTTACATCGGCTCCCATACAATATGTATTGGACGAGCTGTCCCGCCGTTACAATGTAACCATTACATCTCAGCATAAAATTGAAGGACGCTATACCGGAAACTTTTCGGCAAACATTCCTGTTGAACAGGCACTCTCATTGGTTTGTAAACCTTTTGGCCTTACCTTTGTAAAAAAAGCTCCCGGACATTTTGAAATCGAATAACCGGAGTACAATAAGGTAAAAAACAACAAACAAAATCATTTATGCTCAAAAGGCCGGTACTTTTCATGTTTCTGTTTTTGTTATCAGTTTTCCTGTTTGCCCAACAGAACAAAAAAATTATCGTCCATGCCGAAAACCGGCCACTTAACAGCGTATTTATTGAACTTCGTCAGCAATACAACATTAACTTTTCGTTTGACGATGAACTTTTGTCAAAATACAACGTTTCCGTTTCTAAAACATTTCCCAACATTCAAACCGCCGTTGAATCGCTAATAAAGCCTTTTCCTTTAAACTATGTTTACGAAGACAGTGTTTTTATTATTCTCAAATCATCAGAGTTTAAACCCGTTTCCGAAACAAAACATTTTTTAAAAGGTTATCTGACCGATGCCAATACCGGCGAACCGCTGGCTTACTCACACGTATTAACCGCCAACAACAGTTTTGTTTCGGGCAACAACGGTTTTTTCAGTATGGTGGTATCCGATACAACACCCGTTCAAACACTGTTTTCGCACCTTGGATATTACATCCTCGATACGCTACTATATCCCGACACATTAAACCAGATAAGGTTACACCCTTCGGTTGTAAAACTTACAGAAGTTGAGATAAAAGGGAAAAACATCGACTTTATTTCACAAATCGGCCAAACACCCGGATTGATGAAACTCAACAGCAAGGTTGCCACACACCTTCCCGGATACGGCGACAATTCGGTATTCAACCTCTTACGGCTTCAGCCGGGCATTTTGGCTGCAGGCGAACAGACCAACAACATGATTATTTGGGGAAGCTATGCCGGGCAGAGCAAAGTTATGTTCGACGGGTTTACCGTTTACAGCTTACGAAACTTTAACGACAACATCAGCTCCTTTAACCCGCTTATGGCTGCCAATATAGAAGTAATGAAAGGAGGTTACGATGCCCGCTTCGGCGAACGGGCGGGAGGCATTGTTAACATTTCGGGCATTACGGGCAACACAAAAAAGGTATCCGGCACTTTTAACATAAACAACATGACCATCAATACATTACTTGAAATTCCGTTTAAAAACAGATCTTCGCTGGTCATTGCCTTCCGCTACACCTATTTTAACCTTTACGACCCCACCGATTATACCATTCGCCGGAACGACACCATAAGCGGACCGGTAAACATAACCGTAATACCTAATTATACTTTTCGCGACCTCAACATCAAATATTCAGGTATTGCCGATAAAAACGACCACTATTTTATCAGTCTGTATGCCAGCAACGATATTTTCAGTTACAACATCGATCAAACATTGCAATTCAGAAGAATATTAAAAAACACCCGTGAACAAAACAGCCAGTCGGGAGGTTCGTTTTCATATACTAAAAGCTGGAAGAACAACGGAACGACAAACTTTCTTACTTCCTTTTCATCTCTCAAAAAAAATTATTCCGACGATTACAAAATCGAAAAAAAATGGAGCGGAGAAACCAATCAGGTAAACCTGATGAACTCCGCCAACAAACTTAACGAAGTAACCCTGAAGGCCGAAAACCGCTTTCCGGTAACCGACATTCAATCATTTGAATTTGGAGGAGGCATTATTGCAAACCAAAGCAGGCTAACCGCCGACACCTTCCATGTTTCCATGTCCGATTACAGTGTATCTGCGGCAAGGCTTTATGGTTATTTTCAGGACATCATATCGGTAGGAAACAAACTAACCTTAAAGCCGGGCGGAAGACTAACTCAGGCATTTTACCTTAAAAAAATCTATTTCGAACCTCGCATCTCGGTTGTTTACAAACCTGATGTCCCATGGACATTTTCCATAGCCTGGGGACTGTATAACCAATACGTAACCCGTACTTCGGTGGTTGACAAGCAGGGAAACTACCGCTATTTATGGACAATTTGTAACAATAATGAGATACCTGTTTTAAAAGCCATGCACACGGTGGCCGCCATCAGTTTCTCAAAAAAAGGATACATCATCAGCCTTGAAACTTATTATAAAACTGTAAACGGACTAAGCAGATATGTGCGATACAAAGATATCATTAAGCCCGATATTTACCACGGAAACGGACGCAGTTACGGTCTGGATTTAATGCTGAAAAAAGATTACAAAGGAAACACAATCTGGATAGCATATTCGCTAAGTAAAACCGAAGAAAAATTTGATTATTTCCCCAACGAAGCTTACAGGAGAGCACCACAGGACCAACGACATGAAATTAAAACCGGCGTAATGATTAACTTTTCACCGTTCTATTTTTCGGCCGATTATGTTTACGGGTCGGGGTTCCCCATTACCTTTAACAACAATCAAAAAATTGAAAAAGACTATCCTTACAGCCGGCTTGATGGTGCCGTTTCATGGCGGTTTTTAAACGGGAAGGTACAGGGTGAAGTGGGATTCTCCATTTTGAATATACTCAACACACAAAACATTAAGTTTTCCAACTTTGAAAAAGTTCCGCTTAGCCAAACCAGCTCCATTAATATTTATGCCGAAGCAATACCCTTTACCCCTACATTGTTTTTAAACATCGGTTTTTAACCTTAAACAAAATCCGTTAGTCTAAAAACTAAAACCTATGTTAACATAAGTCCAATACGGCCCGTAATTAAAACTTTTACTAATTACAAACGAAATGGGCCCGATAATGGAATTATACGACAATCCTGCTCCCCAGCCGGCAAAAGCCTGTGCATCGAGATAGGTGGCATCTTCTTCGGGTTGGTCGTCAGAAACATAAACATCAAAAATAGCATTTGCTTTAGCAGTAATGTAAAAATTATTGATAAACTCATATCTGAACCCGAGCCGGTACAAAGCTCCGCTACCCAAAACCGCAAAGTTTTTTGGCAACCCCCAAAATGAAACCGAATAGTAGTCATCAATCTCGTCACTCCCGCCCAGCACAAAAGAATTAAGAAAATTTGCATTTTCGCTAAGCGAAACATAAACATCGAATTCATTAATCATATTTACCTTGCCAAATTTTGAATATCCGGCAAAACGATTACGAAACTGAAGATAATTATCAGTATTCCACGAAACAGCGCGAACACTTTCGGGTTCTCCTTCAACATTAAAATAAAACTGATAATCGGGGTTAAGATAATAGGTTGCGGTAAGTCTGTTATATATCCCTTTTTCGGGAAAATGTTTTTTGTTTAAATGGTTATAAAGCAACTTGAATGTGGCGGCTTTAGTAAACAAATCAACCTGTTTTAACAATTCTTTTTCCGATTCAACCTGTGGTTTCTGCCGTATCCATTGAGCATTAAAACCCAGCGAAACCTCCATATTTCTACCCGTAAACAACGACCATTCCAAATCGGCTTGCTGATACTTTCTCATGTATTCGGCCGATTTAATCCATGATGTTTCGTTATAAACAGGGAATATACCGGCATCAAAGGTATAACCTCCGGCAAAAGCCATAATCGATTTTTTCCCAAGAAATTTAGTAAACCTGAGTTTTACTTTCGGCAAAGTTGACAATGCCGCTTTTACTTCAAACTTTGATCCCGATATATAAAAATTACGTAAAACAAGATCTAGAATAATAGCAGCACGCGAATAGTTTGAATAGTTAACGGCAAAACCCAAACTGTTTTTATTCCTCTCCTGAAACTGATAAATAATCCTGTAATTCATCGAGTCAGCCGGTTCAATTGAATACCCGGCTTTATCAAACAAACGGGTTCCGAACAACTTTCTGCATCTTTCTTCAATATCGGTGTATTTATACCACCCTTTACGCTCACCCTGTATAAATTTCAATACCATTTGTCTGGTATATTTATCTTTAATATTGTTAATACCGAAACCCGTAATATAAAGCGAATCGGTTAACACGGCTTTTTTTATTACCGGGTTTGAAATATTGTTTAAACTGTCAGCAAGTTTTTTAAGCGTACTAAAGCTCTTTAATGCCGTAGTGTAACCTCTTTCAATAATGCTGTCCGACTTATTAAAATCAGAGGCATCATAGCCCGACAAATCGGGTTCAATATAGATATCACACTGTTTTTTCTGCTTTTCGGCATCTTTAATTCCTGCAAGCAACGAAGACTGTTTTAAAACATTAAGCAACGTATTAAGCTGTTCTTCGGACATCAACCTGCCACCGGTATATACTCCGATAACAATATCAGCGCCCATTGCTTTTGCCACATCAACCGGAAAGTTTTTTACCAGCCCTCCGTCAACCAACAGCATGTCTTTATATTTTACCGGAGCCATCACCGTTGGTATCGACATGCTCGATCGCAATGCCAAAGGCAAAAAACCCTCTTTAAAGATATAAGGATTTCCGGTTAAGATATCAACGGCAACACACCTGTAACGTATGGGAAAATCATCAAACGTTTTGTACTTTACAGAACTCCAGCCAAGCCGGTCAAACATCAATTCCAGTTCATATCCTTTTATGGCACCCGAAGGCAAACGGGGTTTCCACTTATCAACCGGAAACTCCATAATATACTCATCGTAATTCTCTTTTTCATCAATATTCACCTGCTGAAGCAAAACTTTGTTACTCAAAACCCGTTTCCAGTCGATTTGCTTTACCATTTTTTCTATACTGTCCACCGATACGCCAACAGAATAATAACCGCCAACAATACTACCCATGGAAGTTCCCACAACGATATCGGGATGGATTCCCGCCTTTTCAATAACCTTTAAAACACCTATGTGCGCCATTCCTTTGGCACCCCCGCCGCTCAGCACAACAGCTACCTTTGGCCGCTTTGGCAGTACCTTACTTTGGCCAAACAAACGAGCATAAGCCGGGCACAGCAATATAACCACTAACAAAAAACACTTTATGTTTATTTTTAAAATCATTTACGGAACAATAATATTGTTATAACAAGTAACGCATTCCCAATTGAAATGTTACACTAATTTTCAAACATCGCAAACTATTCGGGCCAATCCTCTTATCTTTGTTCATCTATGAAAACAATTTCTAAAACAGTAACGTTTACCTTCATCATTTTTTGCCTCCTTTTTGTTCCGTTAAAAGCACAAACAACATTTTATGTAGCAGTTAACGGGAACGATAACAATCCGGGAACGATTGAAAAACCACTGGCAACCCTTACAGGAGCGCGTAACGCGGTCAGAAACCTTAAATCAAAAAAACCTTTAACCGAACCTGTTGATATAATTATCGAACCGGGAATATGGTATATGGATAAACCGCTGATACTTAAGCCTGATGACAGCGGAACAGAAGAGGCTCCAATCACCTACAAAGCGGCTCCGCAGGCAAAACCGAAATTTTACGGCGGAATAAAAATTACCGGTTTTAAAATCGGAAAAAACGGAATATGGAGCATGAAAGTTCCCGAAAAAATATTACAAAACAAAGGATTCAACCGTATTTACATTAACGGCAATGCAGCACACATGGCCCGCACACCCGATTCGGGTTTTCTTAAAATTGACCATGTTACGCAAAAAATCATTGAAAAAGGAGAGGGCCGCATTGCCCTTAAAGCACAACAAACCCTGTTTTTTGATTCGGTAAACTTTATCCCGCTAAAACAGATTAAACAGAACGAATTAAAAAACGTTCGCTTTATCACCTACCACAAATGGGACTTCACCATACGCCCTGTTGACAAAATAAACAACGACAGCCTCTGTATTGTTACTACAGGAAAAGGAATGAAACCATGGAACCCCATACAAAACGGCGGGCGGATAATATTTGAAAACTATGCGGCAGCCCTTACCGCACCCGGCGAATGGTTTTTAAATGATAACGGAATACTGTTTTACAAACCACGAAAAGGAGAAACTCCTGAAAACAGCGAAGTAATCATTCCGGTGCTTCAGGAACTGATAAGTATCAGGGGAAACCATCCTTCCGGTCAAAAGGTGCAAAACATTCGTTTTGACGGTCTTTCGTTTTCCTGTGCCCAACACCCCGTTTCACCTAACGGTATGGAACCTCAACAGGCATCGTTAACCGTTAACGCGGCCATCACTGTTAAAGGCGCTGTTAATATTGTTTTTAACAACTGCCGGATTACCCATATCGATCAACATGCTTTACGGTTCGGCAAAGGTTGCAGCAGGTGTGTTGTAAGCCACTGTTACATCAACGATACGGGTGGAGGCGGCATATACATCGGCGATGCGAAACCTGCCGAAAACCAAAAAACACACCACATTACGGTTGATAACAACATCATTCAAAACGGAGGAAATATTTTTCCTGCCGCAGTGGGAATATGGATTGGTCAAAGTTCCGATAATATTATTTCACATAACGATATCGGCGACTTTTACTATACCGGAGTATCCGTTGGCTGGACATGGGGTTATGCGCCATCCCTGGCAAAACGAAACAAAATTGTTTTTAATCACATTCATCATATTGGGTGGGATTTGCTCAGTGATATGGCAGCCGTTTATACCCTCGGTAAATCGGAAGGCACCGTAATAAGCAACAATGTTATTGATCACATTCATGCCTATTCGTACGGAGGCTGGGGTTTATATACCGACGAAGGTTCGTCGGACATAACCATGGAAAACAATCTTGTTTTCAGCACAAAAACCGGTGGCTTTCACCAGCATTACGGTAAAAACAATACCATTCGCAACAATATTTTTGCGTTTGCCGGCATCTGTCAGGTTCAGTGTACAAGGGTTGAAAAACACCTCTCTTTTGTTTTCGAGAACAATATCGTGGTGTTTGATACAGGCATGGTTTTAAAAGGCCCGTGGAGCAAAATAAACATCGGAATGGATTACAATATTTACTGGAACACCAAAAAAAGTCATTACGATTTTGCCGGAATGTCGTTTTCCAAATGGCAGCAAACAGGCCACGACAGAAACAGTTTAATTACCGACCCCTGTTTTGCCGATGCCGATAATTTTAACTTTAAAATCACCGACAAATCAAATAGTGATAAAATAAACTTTGTCCCTTTCGATTACTCAAAAGCAGGAGTTTACGGAGAAAAAGAGTGGATAAAAAAAGCCCGTCTTCCAAAAGTTACCATCACCGCTTTTAACAAGGCCGTTCGCGAAAATATGAAAAGGCAATGATGTCATCGGGTTTTATTGTTTAATTTTGTCCGGAAACAGAAACCATCAAACCTTGATTAAAAAAGAGATTATCCGGCAAAAAACCGGCGATTTATTTCCGGAGTTAATAAAAATTCGCCATCATTTACACCAGCATCCCGAGCTTAGCTATCAGGAAACGGAAACGGCAGCCTACATTTCAGGCCTTTTATCAAAATGGGGTATCGAGCATCAAACAGGAGTGGGAGGTTATGGAATTACAGGTTTGATTAAAGGTAAAAACCCCGACAGTAAAACCGTTGCCCTGCGTGCCGATATTGATGCGCTGCCGGTTACTGAAAAAAACGATGTTGAATACCGTTCCGTAAACCAAGGTGTTATGCACGCCTGCGGGCACGATGTACACACCACCTGCCTGCTGGGAGCTGCAAAAATACTGAACGATTTAAAAGACAGGTTTGAAGGAACCGTTAAACTGATATTTCAACCCGCCGAAGAGGTGCTGCCGGGCGGTGCCCAACTGATGATTGAGGATGGTGTTTTGGAAAATCCGGCTCCCGCAATCATTACCGGTCAACATGTATTTCCGGAAATGGAAGTGGGGAAAGTAGGCTTTAAAACAGGGTATTACATGGCTTCGTCGGATGAAATCAATCTGTATATAAGGGGTAACGGAGGCCATGCTGCCATTCCCAACAAAAGCGACGACACCATACTGGCGGCAGCACAAATAATTGTTTCTCTGCAAAAAATTGCCAGCCGTAATGCACCCCCTGCCATTCCCACGGTACTTTCCTTCGGTAAAATCACCGGTAACGGATTGCACAATGTTTTTCCCGTTGAAGTAGCCGTACACGGCACTTTCAGAACTTTTAACGAATCGTGGCGGAACGAAGCACATCAGCTGATAACGGAAACGGCCCGACTAACCGCCCGGGCGTTCGGAGTAAAATGTGAGGTAAAAATCGACAAAGGGTATCCTGCGGTTTTCAATAACGAACCCGCTACACTTCAAGCGAAAGAGGCTGCCGTTGAATACCTTGGAAAAGAAAACGTAGTTGATCTTGAAGTGAGAATGACGGCAGAAGATTTTGGCAGGTTTGCACAAGTTGTACCGGGATGCTTTTATCGTCTCGGTACGGCCAACGAAAAAAAAGGCATCACCTCCAACCTGCACACTCCCACTTTTGATGTGGATGAAGAGAGCATAAAAACAGGTACCGGAGTAATGACATGGATTGCAATAAAACAATTGGAGGGTAAACAATGAACGTAGGAAATCAGCAATACGAAACCGTTTGGATTGAAGGCAACACCGTTTACATGATTCAGCAAAACAAACTGCCTTTTGAGTTTGCCATTCATCAGTGCAAAACTTACTGGGATACCTGTTTGGCCATTACCGACATGGTAGTACGCGGTGCAGGAGCCATTGGTGCTGCCGCCGGATATGCCATGGCACAGGCATTTTTAACCGCCAAAGGTAAAAACAGGGCGGTCATTATTCGCGAAGCCCGCCAGGATATTGAAGCCACAAGGCCCACGGCTCAAAACCTGTTTTATGCCGTTGAAAGAGTCTATCAGGCCGGCTTACGAAGCCCCGAAGACGCACTGGTGGAAGCAAAAAAAATTGCCCGTGAAGATGCCATGAGTTCAAAAGCCATTGGCGAATACGGCGCATCACTTATTGATAAAAAAGCCAATATAATGACCCACTGCAATGCCGGCTGGCTGGCCTTTGTAGATTACGGCACGGCGCTGGCACCCATATATCTGGCACGCAATCAGGGAAAAGATGTTTTTGTATATGTTGACGAAACCCGGCCGCGCAGCCAGGGTGGCCGCCTCACTGCCTGGGAACTGCTTAACGAAGGTATTCCCCATGTTATCATTCCCGACAACGCCTCCGCATCGCTTATGGCTCAGGGAAAAATAGACATGGTAATAGTGGGAGCCGACAGAATAGCGGCAAACGGCGACACGGCCAATAAAATCGGAACACTCGAAAAAGCCGTTATTGCCAAAGAGTTTGGCATTCCGTTTTATGTTGCCGCACCTACCGCCACTTTCGACATGTCGTGCCGCACCGGAAAAGCCATTCCCATTGAAGAACGCAGTCAGGATGAAGTATTGTATCAAACGGGCAAAGATCAAAACGGCCATATTATTAAAGTAATGGTTAACAATCCCGGTTCCAAAGCCTACAACCCCTCGTTTGATGTAACTCCGGCAAAATATATTACCGGTATCATCACCGAGAAAGGAGTTGTAAAAGCACATCACGCTTCCATTAAAAAACTTTTGGATGAGCAGATTGACAAATAGTTGGCAACGAGCAAAAGAAAAGAAACCATGTACAAAATAATTGCATCTGGAATATTATTGATTACGTCATTGATTCTTACAATAATCTCATTACCTCCTTATGAACAAGGAAAGTTTGTATTAATGTCATTATTGGTAATTATTGCCGGAGGAACCGCTATCGGATATTTTATTTCTTCTTGGACAAAAGGGTTTATGAAGGAAAAGTTTAAAGAATCCCTGAAATCATCATTTGGAATTTCATGTTTAATCTATATAGCAGGTTATCTGTTTGCATCAATACAAGGGCTAATATGAAAAAGACTACACATAAAATATTATCAACGATTGTGGTTATTCCTTTAATTGGTCTGGTTTTCATATTTGGACAAATACCATTAATGGAAGGTTATAATGTTTTTGCACCATACATAGACACAGAATTTGCAGAAGACTATTCTCCTGAATTGTTTGATGAAATAACTTCTGACCTAAGTATGAAAGATGTAATATCAATTGTTGGAGAGCCATTATTTATCCATCAAGACACTATAAATGGCCAAATTGAAATAAAATATATTTATACAAATGATGGGTGCTTTGGAAGAAATGAAAAATCAAATAGGTTTACAATTGGTGATTTTGCATGGTATCGTTCTGTTATTACTTTTAACAAGCAAGGAGAAATTACTCATATAGACAAAGGATGGTGTTATGATTAAAAATGCCGGTTACCAGCAAAAAAATATAGTGCATTTGGCAAACGGCGTTAAAAATATAGATGATAGCAATAAAAAAGTCATAGTAGTGAATTGAAAACCTGGAGCGTTAAAATGCCAAACGCATCATATTCAAATCGGTAATCATACCAATCTTTGTAACACCTCAATTGCCTTTTGTACGGAATTAACATTTTCGAATCTGATGGTTAGTTTCCCTTTAACCTCTTTCATTACAGATGCCTGCGGATTTG
>Ga0256913_10000855_pt1 | contig 15768 bp, 18 predicted proteins | sample Axial_MatmetaG_FD_185970 | JGI IMG/M metagenome (GOLD analysis project Ga0256913, IMG submission 185970) | Deep-sea worm associated microbial mat communities from Axial Seamount, Juan de Fuca Ridge, Pacific Ocean - Axial_Mat | ecosystem: Environmental > Aquatic > Marine > Oceanic > Microbial...
GATCTGATTAACAGAAATCCTGCCGTTTCCGATAAACCGGTCAGGGAAGCGTGTATTGAGGCAATAAAGATAATTGCAGACGTTTCGGAACACGGAATTTTTAAGATGAACGATTTCTTCTGGCCGCTGGGCAGAAGCTGCTGTAACGAAAATCCATTATGTGTAAGCAATACCTGTGAAAAGACTCCCTGCACATTTTTCACCGTTGTGGATTTAAAATCTCACGAAAGCTGTATTTTTGAGAAAATCTGTAAAGGAAGCACTGACGAGTATTACAGAAAACTGTGGCAACCTGTTGTAGAGACAAATTTTTATTAGCAATAAGGAAAGTTTTTATTAATTTTGTTTCATTGTTTATCATTTTAAACTAATTTGATATTGTTATGCAAATATCCGAAATAAAATTAGAATTGTTCAGATATATTGATAATCTGGAAAATAATAAGTTACAACAAATTTATAAGTATTTGATTTCAGACAGAACCGATAATATTGAAAGTGATTTCTGGCTATCATTGAATGAGTGGCAAAAAAATGATATTAATTCTGGAATTTCTGACTTGGAAGAGGGAAGAAAAAAAAGTTTTGATAAAGTAATATCAAAATATGAATAATGAAGTATGAGGTTAACCATTTACGTGTAAACCCATATATTAATCAGGCATCAGATTTAAAAAATGGAGTAAGGCAGTGCTTTATCACAGAACATAATTCAATGTACTATCAGGTTAAAGAAAATGATGTAGAAATAATTACTATTCATGATACGAGAAGTGATCCTAAATCTTTGCAATTATAATTAATCATAATTATATCCCTAAATTCAAGAATAATCTAAAGGGTTACATTTTCATCTACTCCTGCAAATGACAAACAAACTAAACATCGACCGCCAGACACTTCAAGAGCTGGAAATCATCAACTCCGATGATAGGAGGATTAGTGTCTTCTCCGTTCTAAATAAAACTGCTACGACCGGCGGAAAAGACAAGCTAAGAAAGATTTTTCTTAATCCTGAATATGATATTGAAACCATAAGAGAGAGGCAGGAAGCAGTCAGCTATATTACATCAAACTCCATTGGCTGGAAATTTCAGTTTCCAAAAAAGCTAATGGACCAGCTTGAGTTTTACTACTTCCTTAATATCGACCCCGTTGTTAGCAAATATGATTTTGTCAACTTCTTTGAAGGTCTGCGATACTGGACACTTTACAACTCGTATTATAAAACTTTCAGGGAGGGTGTTAAGAATGTTTTTAAATTTTTCAGAGTTTTAAATTCCTTTTATTTCAGGAATAAGTCGGACACAATGCCTGCTCTTTTACAGAAAATCTTCATTGAATTGGAAAATGTATTGAATATCGGTTTTGTAAAAGAGATTCTTGAGAAAGGTGAGAAAGGAGGTCCTGATTTCATAGAAATTTTCTCAATGGACAGAGATTTCAGAAAGGGATTTAAAGAAGAAATGGCAATCATTATTGATAAAGTTTATGAGCTTGATGTATTGATATCAATGGCAAAGGCAACACAGGAATTCAACCTTGTTTTCCCTGAATTTATTGAGAGTGATAGTGCTTATGTTGAAATTGACGGACTGCGTCATCTTTTCGTAAAAGATTGTAAACCAAATGATTTTAAGATGACAAACGGCAGCTTTTTTATGTTTCTGACAGGTCCGAATATGGCAGGAAAAACCACTTATCTGAAAGCTGCCGGTGTTGCGCTTTTTCTTGCACATTTGGGATTCGGGGTTCCTGCAGAAAGCATGAAACTGACATCTTTTAATAACTTGTACAGCAGTATAAACACAACCGACAATCTTGACAAAGGCTACAGCTATTTTTACAGTGAGGTGCTAAGGGTTAAAGATGCAGCTCTCTTGCTTAAAAAGCACAAACGCTCTTTTATGATATTTGACGAACTTTTCAGAGGGACAAATGTTAAGGATGCCTTTGACGGCTCTCTGCTTGTCATTAAAGGATTGCTTAACTGGCCGGGCTCTGTTTTCCTGTTATCGTCCCACTTGCTTGAGCTTGCTAAGGAGGTCTCAAAATTAAAAGGACTGCAGTTTAACTATTTCGACTCTGATGTAATCAATGGGAAACCAAGATTTAACTTTGAATTAAAGCCGGGAGTATCTGATGAACGCCTTGGCCTGCTAATACTTAAGAATGAAAAGGTTGATGAGCTGCTTAACCCGTAATTTTTTAAATGGTTTTATTACAATTCTTATCCTTTAAAAATAGCGACATTTAACACCAGCAATTTCGGGCAAGTATTAAGCCTTCAGCATTTCTAATCCTCTGATAGCCAACAAGGCGAAAGAAGGCAGTATCTACCCCGCTAACTTATCACCCCCGACCCAAGCAGTTCATCATCCTTGTACCAGGCGGCAAACTGGCCGGAGGTTATACCGCGCTGCGGCTCGTCGAAAACGATATAAAGTCTGTCATCCTTTTGATGCATAACGGCTTTCTGGAGTGCCTGCCGGTAACGGATACGAACAAGATATTCGCCGCTTTGGCCGGTTTGCAGTTGCATGCCGGGGCGTATCCAGTGGATTTCGTCATTGGGAACGAACAATCCTTTTCGGAATAATCCGGAATGTTTCTTTCCTTGTCCCACATAAATAACATTCTCTTTGATATCGGTTGCGATGACAAAAAGAGGCTCAGCCGTTCCTCCCACATCCAGTCCTTTGCGCTGCCCGATAGTGAAAAAATGTGCACCGTTGTGGGTGCTTAAAACCTTACCGTCTTCTTTTTTATATTTCCTGTCTGTACAGAGTATTTTCAGTTTTTCATTTTCATCGCCGGCATTTTCAGCAAGCTTTGTTTCATCCGGTACTTTCTCACTTGCAATTTCTATTATTTCACCCTTTTTCGGTTTCAGCTTTTGCTGAAGGAATGTAGGCAGATCAACTTTTCCCACAAAGCAAATACCCTGCGAATCTTTTTTGTCGGCAGAAGCCAGTCCCAGTTCATGAGCAATACGGCGCACTTCGGGTTTCAAAAGATTACCTATCGGGAACAAAGCATATTTCAATTGTTCCTGCGACAATTGACAAAGGAAATAACTCTGGTCCTTGTTAGGATCGGTTCCAGCAAGCAGGCGATGATAGGTTTTACCTTCATTTACAACCTCTTCTTTACGACAATAGTGTCCGGTTGCAAAGAAATCGGCTCCAATCTCCCTCACTTTATCAATAAAAACATCAAATTTTATCTCGCGGTTGCACAGCACATCAGGATTCGGAGTTCTTCCTTTTTCATACTCATCGAACATATAGGCGGCAACCTTTTTCATATAATCATCACTCGAATCGACAATATGAAGCCGTATCCCCAGCTTCTTGGCAACGAGTTTTGCAACAATGATATCCTCTTCCCACGAACAGTCGCCACGCAGAGTTACGCTGCTGTCTTTCCAGTTAATCATAAACAGAGCCTCCACATCATACCCCAGCTGCTGAAGCAGGTATGCCGCCACACTGGAGTCAACTCCACCGGAAAGACCTATGATGACCTTTTTTCTCATTCTGAGTAATTGGTTTTCAAAATAATATCAATCGGCAAATCTGTTGTATTTGTCATTATCTTCATTTAACTATCAAACTATTCCCCAATAATCCTGCAAGGTACACCAATAGCACTATCCGGCACGCAAACCTTACAGAATATGCAGTTCACCGAATTATTCTTTCTCTCTGGATTCCTCTTCGAATTCCTTAATTAGTTGTTCGGGAGTTTTTCCAAGGTTCTTTAGCGAAACCTTGGCATCATCGGCAAACTCATCATTAGGATATTTCTTTAAAAAATCCTGATAAATCTCTTTTGCCTTTTGGAGATTACCAAGGTTGTTTTCGTAAACATATCCCTGCAAAAACAGGCATTGCGGAAGTTTATCAAAATCAGGATATTCTGCAATAATCCTCTGAAACAGTTTAATTGCCTGTTGTGGACGGTTCATATTCATTGCTATGTCGGCACCTTTAAAAAGAAATTCAGGAGCCTCTTTATCCGACGGGTAATTATCAACAAAATCAATATACGAGTTGATTAACACTCCGGCAAGCTTAGTATCGCCGGGTTGGGATGCAAAAAAGTCTTTTTCCTGTTCTTCAATTGATGATTTCATTCTTTGCTGCGGGGATGAGCAGGACACAATTACAAATCCCACAAACATCATACTTAATAATTGTTTATATTTCATATTATCCACTTTATAAATATTATCTTTTCCTACCTTTTTTCTTATTTGGAAATATCATCTTGTAATCAACATCAATATTACCTTTTGAAATATCCAGAAGTTTCCGCTTTAGCAGCACTTTGCGTATGTTGGAAATTCTGTCGACAAAAAGCACACCTTCAAGATGGTCGTACTCATGCTGGACAATCCTTGCCATCACTTTGCTAAACCGGTCATCGTGATATTCAAATTTCTCATCATAATACTGAATTCTGATATCCGGTTTGCGGACTACATCTTCACGTATTTCCGGCAAGCTCAGGCATCCCTCGTTGAAACTCCACTCCTCCCCTGTTTCTTCAACGATTCTGGCATTAATAAAAACCTTTTTGAACCCTTCAGCTTCAGGTATCTCTTCGGCAAAAGGAGTTGCATCAACAATAAACAACCTTATAGATTTGTTTATCTGCGGAGCTGCCAGCCCAACACCTGAAGAGACATACATTGTATCGAACATATCAGTAATAAACTCATCCAAATCCGGATAATCTTTATCAATATCCTCGGATATTCTCCTTAACCTCGGATGTCCATACGCTACAATTGGTAAAACCATAAATAAATTCTAATTTCAAATTTTTAGTAACAAATTTCAAAAGTATATTTTCAAAACATATTATTTTTCATCTCAAGATAAGATTGCAAGATTAAAACAGCACTCACCTTATCAACCAATGCTTTATTCTGCCTGTCCTTTTTCTTCAACCCGGCACTAATAATAGCCTGACTTGCAATTTTTGAAGTAAACCGTTCATCAGCCATCTCTATGGGTATTGCCGGTATCTCTTTTTTCAGTTTATTCACAAAAGGAGTTATAAACCTCATTGATTCCGAAGGAGTGTTATCCATCTGTTTCGGCTCTCCGACAACAAAGCACTCAACAATTTCCTTTGCACAATACTCTTTCAAATAGCTTAAAATATCTTTTGAATGAACTGTTGCCAATGGGTTAGCAATCATTTGCAACTCATCGGTCACCGCAAGCCCTACCCTTTTTCGTCCGTAATCAATTGCAATTATCCTCCCCATTATGCTTATAACTAAAAAATCGGTGCAAAAATATAAAGAAGTTTCCTTTCTTTGTAAAAATTTAATACTTTTGACTGCATTAATTTTATAATATGATTGAGAAGTTAAAACGAAACATAGAAGAAGCCTGGGAAAACAGAGATTTATTGTCTTCAATAAAACATACCGACAGTATCCGTCTGGTAGTTGAAATGTTGGATAAAGGAGAGGTCAGAGTTGCACAACCTGAAGGAACCGGGTGGAAAGTTAATCAATGGATAAAAAAGGCAGTAATATTATACTTTCCCATTCAAAAAATGGAAACAACTGAGGTCGGACCTTTTGAATTTCACGACAAAATTGATTTGAAGAAGGGATATAAAGAGCTTGGAGTGCGGGTTGTGCCGCATGCCCTGGCAAGATACGGCGCATTTATTTCCAAAGGAGTTGTTATGATGCCATCGTATATTAATATCGGTGCTTATGTGGATGGCGGCACGATGGTTGACACCTGGGCTACCGTAGGCTCGTGTGCCCAAATAGGGAAGAATGTCCATCTAAGCGGAGGCGTAGGAATCGGTGGCGTTCTCGAACCTGTTCAGGCTGCACCGGTTATTATTGAGGACGGCTGCTTCATCGGATCAAGAAGCATTGTTGTGGAAGGTGTAAGAGTTGAAAAGGAGGCTGTTCTCGGTGCTAATGTTGTAATTACGAATTCAACTAAAATCATTGATGTCACCGCGGATGAACCTGTTGAAATAAAAGGCAGGATACCGGCAAGGTCGGTAGTGATACCCGGTTCGTACACTAAAAAATTTCCAGCCGGGGAGTTTAATGTATCTTGTGCTCTGATAATCGGAAAAAGAAAATCTTCAACCGATTTGAAAACATCGTTAAATGAGGCCCTTAGAGATTATGATATAGTGGTTTAGATGCTGGCTTTGGGGTTAAGGAGGGTGTCAGTTCATATAATAATAAAACACAAATGATAAAAAACAATTACGATTGAAAAGAATACTTATCATACAAACTGCATCAATAGGAGATGTGATTCTGGCAACACCGGTACTGGAAAAGCTTCATCATCACTATCCTGATGCTGAGATAGATTTCTTGCTTAAAAAAGGAAATGAAAGGCTATTTGACGGACATCCGTTTCTACACGAACTTTTAATCTGGGATAAATCAAAAGAAAAATACAAAAACCTTAAAAAGCTAATAATTCAAATCAGAGAAAACAAGTATGATTCGGTTATAAATATCCAACGCTTTGCTTCAAGCGGACTAATAACAGTATTGTCAAAGGCAAAATTAAAAGTCGGGTTTAACAAGAATCCGCTTTCCCCCCTTTTCAACATAAGAGTAAAGCACACGATTCATAACAACAACCTGCACGAAACCGAACGAAATATAAACCTCATAAAACGGTTTACAGATGAGACATTATTTCCAGTAACGCTTTACCCGCTACAACGCGACTTTGCTAAGATGTCTCAGTTTAAAACGGTAAGATACATAACTATTTCACCGGCATCCCTTTGGTTTACAAAGCAATATCCCGAAGAAAAATGGATTGAATTTATTAAGGAAATTGACGGTGACACAAGGATTTACTTTCTCGGTTCAAAAAGTGATTCCGGTCTGTGCGATTCAATTATTGATAAATCGGGACATGAAAATTCGATGAACCTCGCCGGCAGATTAAGTTTTCTGGAATCGGCTGCATTAATGAAGGATGCGGTAATGAATTTTATGAACGACTCGGCACCATTACATCTTGCTTCTGCCGTTAATGCCAAAACAACTGCGATTTTTTGCTCAACAACACCTTCGTTCGGGTTCGGGCCTTTATCCGACGATTCGGTTGTTATAGAGACAAAAGAAGAATTAAAATGCAAACCTTGCGGACTTCATGGGTTAAAAGACTGCCCTGAAGATCATTTTAGATGTGCGATGACTATTGACAAGAATGAACTTTTAAACCGGATAGGATAAATGGAAGAAGACATAAAAAAAGCAATAAGTGTTTTAAAAGCAGGCGGAACAATACTTTACCCTACTGACACAATATGGGGTATAGGATGCGATGCAACTAACAAATCGGCTGTTTCAAAAGTTTACAAGATAAAGAACAGAACCAGAGATGCCAGCTATATTATTCTTATATGCAAGGCTTTGCTGTTGAAAGAGTATGTTAAAGTTTTACCGCCAATAATTTGGGATTTAGTTGAAAGTATTGACACTCCTACAACTATTATATACTCAGGTGCAAAGAATCTGGCAAAAAATGTGATTCATAAAGATGGGAGCATTGGAATACGCATTGTGAAAGATGAATTTTGTTGCAAATTAATCGAAGAGTTTGGAAAACCAATTATTTCAACTTCAGCAAACCTGTCGGGAGATATGGCACCTTATGTATTCAGAGACATTCCGGAAACAATTAAAAGCAGGGTTGATTATATTGTAAAATCAAACAGGAATATGATTAAAAAAACAAAAGCATCAACAATAATAAAGCTTAACGATAACGGGGAATTTGAAATAATCAGACGATGATAAAATCCGGATTCATACAGTTTCAGCCTGAACTCGGCAATCAGGATGCAAATATTAAGAAGCTTAAAAACCTGATACCGGCTGCAAAGGATGCCGATTTAATTGTTTTGCCGGAACTTGCCAATTCGGGTTACAATTTCATATCGAAAGAACACGCCTTTGAAAATGCAGAGGAAACGGGTAACAGCAGATTTATCGACTTTCTCGCCGGCGAAGCCAGAAAATATAATCTGAATATTGTTGCAGGAATAAATGAACGCAAGAGCGGCAGGCTTTATAATTCGGCTGTTCTCGTCACACCTGAGGGAATATCCGGCAAATACCGCAAAATCCATCTTTTTTGGAACGAAAAGGATATTTTTGAAAAAGGCAATCTCGGACTTCCGGTTTTCGACCTCGGGTTTTGTAAAATCGGAATACTTATCTGCTTCGACTGGATTTTTCCTGAAGTATGGCGCATCCTCGCCCTGAAAGGTGCCGATATTATCTGCCACCCGTCAAACCTTGTTCTGCCTTATGCGCAGCAGGCCGTCCCGGTTCACGGAATGATAAACAGAACTTTCAATATCACTGCCAACCGTTACGGAACCGAACGTGATGTTACTTTCAGCGGAAAGTCGATTATCTCTGACCCGACCGGAAAAACAATGATTACCGCCGCTCCCGACAGGGACGAAACCGGAATTGTTGAGATGGATATTAAGAAAGCAAGGGAAAAGATGATAACCCCGCGTAATCACGTTTTTAACGACAGAATTCCGGAGGAGTATTCTCAACTGATATCCTGACGGATACAATCAAACACAATTTTCAGCCCGATTCGGCGGGGAAAGACAGGAATACGGAGTTAAGATTTTTAACAAATCCCCGGATGACCGGAGCTTCTGCAGAGGACTTTATCATTACGGCATACAAACGCCGACAGCCATCAGGAGATTTGGGGGGAATTATTCAAAAGATAAAATAGATTTTTTGATTCTTTCGATTGCATCCATAAGCTGCTCTTCGGTTATAACCAAAGGAGGAGCAAAACGGATAATATCACCATGTGTCGGTTTGGCAAGAACACCGTTTTTTGCCATTTCGACACAAACATCCCAAGCTTCTTTGCCATTCTTTGGCTCAATGATAACTGCATTCAGCAATCCTTTACCTCTAACAAGTTTAATCATGTCGGTGTCAATTTTCCTCATTTCGTTTCTAAAAATCACACCAAGTCTTTCGGCTTTCTCGGCAAGTTTTTCTTCTTTAACGACAGTTAAAGCAGCTATTCCCACACGTGCGGCAACAGGGTTTCCACCAAATGTCGAACCATGCTGTCCGGGCTTGATTACCATCATAATTTCATCATCTGCAAGAACGGCAGAAACAGGATACGCACCACCTGACATTGCTTTTCCAAGAATCAGAATATCAGGTTTTACATTTTCGTAATCACAGGCAAGCAGCTTACCGGTTCTGGCAATTCCGGTTTGTACTTCATCAGCAATGAAAAGAACATTTTTTTCTTTACACATTTCATAAGCTCTCGATAGATAGCCCTCATCAGGAACATATACACCGGCTTCACCCTGGATCGGCTCTACGAGAAAGCCTGCAACATTCGGTTCTTCCAAAGCTTTTGCAAGGGCGTTAAGATCATTATACGGAATTGTTATGAATCCGGGAGTATAGGGTCCAAAACCATTACGTGCTTCAGGATCAGTTGACATAGAGATTACAGTAATTGTTCTTCCATGAAAATTATTTTCACAAACAATAATCTTTGCTTCATTTTCAGGTACCCCCTTCTTTTCATAAGCCCATTTACGACATAATTTCAGGGCTGTTTCATCTCCTTCAGCACCTGTGTTCATTGGTAAAACTTTATCGTAACCGAAAAACTCAGTAACGAATTTCTCATACACACCAAGAGAGTCATTAAAAAATGCTCTTGACGTAAGTGTCAGAGTACGAGCCTGCTCAACCATTGCCTCTACTATTTTCGGATGGCAATGACCCTGGTTCACAGCCGAATACGCCGACAAAAAGTCGAAATACCGTTTTCCTTCGACATCCCATACATAGGGGCCTTCGCCGCGTGATAATACAACCGGCAGCGGATGGTAATTGTGTGCACCGTATTTTTCTTCGAGAGCAATAAGCTCTTGTGAATTTAATTTTTCCGACATATCTTTAAAAATTTAAAATGTTTAACTAAAAAGTGTGCAAAAATATCAAATATTATGTGAATTAGCGGGAATGATAAAAAATATTTAGAAACCGTAAATTAAATTAGGCAGAGCAACTTACAATGGAACTAATCCTAAGCGAGGGTATTTAACCCGCATTATTCATAAATTTCGAAGCAAGTTATCAAACATGTAAAAAACTACAAAAAATATTGCATTAATTTATAGATAATACTCAGGGCGGAAGTTAAAACACTATTTCTTGCGTATGTATCCTGCACATTCTCCTCGTTTTGATTAGCAGGCTGCGGAGTCATACTACCTACTGCTGAAAGATCATTACTTTTGACATCAATCACCTTTTTATTTTTTGTAAACGAACCTTTACATAAATTGACCGATTGATCATCTGTCGTATTTAATTCCACAGCAGGCTCTTCAATATTATAAGATAATGAATCCGGTTTGCTCGCAATAAGTGAATTATCAAAATCAAAAACTGCACTTATTACAATGAGAATGGCAATTATGACAACTAGCCTTTTATTTTTATTAATTAAACTCATATTGCTATGCTATTTTATTAGTATGACGCACAAAACTAATAAATATTACAGTTACTGCAAAAAAAATTTAAATCCTAAAATACTACAAGACAACCAAATATATGTTTTTACCAAATAAAATTTAAAAATATTTTTAATAACAATTGTCTCAGATAATAATATTTATACATTTGCACCTGTTTTAAAACAATAAATATTTTTACTATGGCATACGTAATAACAGATGATTGTACTGCATGTGGTACATGTATTGATGAATGTCCGGTTGAGGCAATCTCAGAAGGTGATATCTATGTAATTGATCCCGACATTTGTACAGATTGTGGATCTTGCGCAGATGTTTGCCCTGTTGAGGCAATTCATCCAGAAGAATAAGACTTTTCTTATTTTAAACTATAAAGTCCCTCGGTGAGGGACTTTTTTTATTTCAGCTCTTTCTTCAGTTGTGATGCCCACTTTTTAACCCTTTCCTCCGTAAGTTCGGGTTGGCTGTCCTCGTCAATAACAAGTCCTACGAACCTTCCGTCTTTTTCGGCTGTCGAGCAATAGTATTTATAGCCGTCAACAGGCCATTCACCTACGACATTCGACTTATCCGGCAACCGGCAAAACAGTGTTCCGAGACCGTCGGCAAAACTATCGGGATATGTCTTCTGGTCGCCCAGCCCGAAAAGGGCTATTGTTTTTCCCGAAAGGTCCATCTCAGCAAGTGTATCAATAAAATCCTCCCAGTCGTCCTGCATATCACCTATTCCCCAGGCAGAGGTTCCGAATATCAGATTATCATATTTTAAGATATCTCCGGTTGAAATATCTTTAATATTGTAGATGTCGGCATTTCTTTTACCGAATTCATTCCGAAGCATTTTAGCAACTTTTTCAGTTCGTCCCATTGTTGAACCGTAAAAAATTCCAACTTTTTTCATAGTAGTAAATTTGTCGAATAATTAACTCTATTCCGGTATCCGCCAGCTAAAACCTGCGTTTATATAGCTTGTCGTACTCGTAAAACTTTTTCCTCCCGAGATATCCAGCTGGATATTATGTCCTAATACATACATAAATCCGAAATCCATATTATTTGTCGGCATATTATTATGGTCGAAACTCCCATACATTTCCGCATAAAAAGAGGCTTTGTTAAAAACAGTATAAACAAAAGCTCCCGACCAAATAAAAAAGCCGTCGGCACTTTCCCCGTTATAGGCAAATCCGAAATTATAAATAAAAGAAAAGTTTTTACTCAAAGTATTTGCTGCAAGTATTCTTGCCGTCGGGTAACTGTAGGTAGGATGAAAACCATCCTTACCAATATGGCGCATAGTCATATCAGCCTCGAAACCCAATTCCGGCAAAATCCCCTTCCCTTCAAACATTCTGAATTTTAACCCGACTGAAATCGGATTTACTCCGCTTGTTACGGAATCAATATCAGTATTTTTCGGTGTTATTTTCTGCTCCCTGTATGATGCTGAAAAGCGTAGCTCAAAATTATCAAACAATCCATACCTCAGCAATGTTTGTCCCAGATACAAATCTCTCGTATCTGCAAAATCCGTTGATTCCTTTTGATATAAAACTCCTGTTTCGATCTGAAAAAACCTTTTCGGTACGACAACCGGGGCAATACCGTATGTCGGCCTGTCGGTTGATAATGCCGGAATACTGTCGTTCTGTGCCCGGGCTGAAAATATCACAAGATACACAACTGTAAAAACCAGAATAAACTTCTTCATAATTCAAATCATTTTATACATAATAATCATAACTATTTGATTCCGACTGAATCGTATTCTTTCGTTCTTCAGTTCTACGTATCACTTCCCTTTTTTGTTCAGACGACAGAAACATCCAGTCCGCCGCTTCCTGCATCGTCCTGAAACACCCGATACAAATACCGTTATCATCATATCTGCAAACCTGAATGCAGGGATTCTTCACTTCACTCATCTTTCCGATTTATCAGACAACAACAATCAATACCGGGTTATGTTCATTCCGGTGCCGGTAGAACTTTTATGCAAAATACGTACATTTGCGGCAAATAAAATGACTTTATGTTAATTAGCAAAATAAAACATCCGGATTGGGCAGATAATCTGACGATTTATGAGGTTAACTTACGGCAATATACAAAAAGCGGTACAATCAAAGAATTTATGAAGCACCTGCCGCGGTTGAAGGAACTCGGAGTTGGCATTCTATGGTTTATGCCGGTGCAACCAATTGGCATAAAAAACAGAAAAGGAACACTGGGAAGTTATTATTCCATACAAGACTATACTAAAATAAATCCGGAATTTGGCACAATTGAAGATTTTAATAAATTGGTTAAAAAAATTCATGATCTTGGCATGTATGTAATAATTGACTGGGTTGCAAATCACACTTCGTGGGACCATCACTGGACAGAGGAATATCCGGAGTTTTTTGATCAGGACGAAAACGGAAATTTCAAACCCCCGTTTCCCGAATGGGAAGATGTTATCCACCTTAATTACAACAACCCTGCTCTTTGGGATGCAATGATCGGCGAAATGAAATTCTGGACCAGGGAGACAGGTATTGACGGTTTCAGGTGCGATATGGCTCACCTTGTACCGACACTTTTCTGGAACCGTGCAAGATATGAACTGAACAGGTCAAACGGGCTCTATTTTCTGGCCGAGACCGAAAACCACGACCTGCTCGAGTATGCCTTTGACACAATATACAACTGGAAACTGCTTCACGCAATGAATGATGTGGCAGCAGGAAAAATCACCGCCGCTGAGCTTGAGAAAATAATTCAGAATGAACTTGAATACTTTCCGAAGAATGCCTCACAACTTAACTTCACTTGCAATCACGATGAGAATTCATGGAACGGTTCGGCAATCGAAAGGCTGCATTATTTTCTTGAACCTCTTTCGGTTCTCACATTCACCCTGCCGGGATATCCGTTGATTTATTCGGGTCAGGAAGCCGGAAATTACAGGAAACTGAATTTCTTTGATAAGGATTTTATCGAATGGAAAGAGGATAAGATGACTCCTTTTTTTCAAAAACTAAATGAATTAAAAAACAGATCAAAAACCCTCTGGCAGGGAGACTTTAAAATAATCGAAACAACATCGCCGGAAAGGATATTTGCATTCAAACGTAAAGATGACGATTCGGAAATAATTGTACTGCTAAACCTGTCAGGACAAAAAATATCCTTCAGATTACCGAAATATGAGAATGCGGCAGCTTTTCGCAACTATTTTAACAATTCAAATACCTTTATTTCCGGAAAAAGTGATATGGAGATATTACCATATGATTATTTTGTATTGATAAGGGATTAATCCTGTCTTAAACACTATGAGTTTTATAAATTAGTGAATTAGCCGGCAAAACTACGGTTTAGTGTTAACACTTTTTCGATTTTACTATTGCATAATCAGGGTGAATTTTATTTCCTGTTTTACCGGAGAAAATTATATCTTTGGAGCATATTGTAAAACGGTTTTAAATATACTGACATAAAATGAAAATAAAAATATTTGTATTTACAGTTCTGTTAATATTTTCGGCAGGTTACTATATCCCTGCATACGGACAGGAGAAGGGAAATACTCCCGACACGGTAACAACTGACAAATCAATACCCATACCGGTTGAAAGCATCAATTATGAAATAGAAAAAGTTCATAAAAAGATGATACGAATGGGATATGAACTTGAACCTGACCCTGCTGTTACAAAAATTAACATAACCATTGACAGTTATTCCGAATTCCTGAAAAAGGAAGCTGATGATTTCAGGAAGTTTAATCCGAACAACCTTTCCACCTATTTTCTTGAAAGCACTTACCGCTCGTGGGAAGGTTTTAACAATAAACTGATTGGGATGAGGAGTATTGTCAGCAGTCATTTACAAACAATTCAAAATAACTTTAACGAACTCACAAAAATAAAAGACACCTGGGTATTAACTTTAATGAAGGAAAAGAACAAAAATCTTCCTGAAGGACTGATTAACAGAATTAAAGATGTAATAAAAACAGCTGGAGAAAACATCCGTAAATTTGAAGAAAAGAGACTCTATTTACTTAAACTTGAAGATGAAATTACAGACCTCATAACATTTAACAATAATATAATTGAAGATGTTGTACGCCTTCAGCAGTTGAAAAGAGATAACCTGTTTAGTGCCGTTTCGCCTCCGTTGTGGAAAGTCGGTCTCAGCAGTGAGGATGTCAATAATCCGAAACACCGACTTGGAAAAGCCTGGCACGAGAATGCCAAGAATATGATGAATTATCTGAACACCGTTAAAATAGGCTCACTTATTTTGACAGTTCTTATCATCACGCTGATATTTTTCACATTGCGATGGAAATACACCTCACTTGGTATTGACGACTCCGAAAGCGGACACAAAGGTATTATGAGGATTCTTGACGATAATGTCTTCATAACGCTCGGTTCGATTATGCTTGTCAGTTACCACCTTCTTTTCCCGTTCCAGCCGCTGGTTTTTTCTAATCTTCTGACACTGCTGCTGCTTATTAATATGAGGTTTATTCTTGCCTCATTCATTGACCCCGAGGATAAAAAGATCATTGTTAAACTGATAGTGTTGCTGATTATAAACAATCTGGAAATATTCTTTTGGTATTTCGGTAATTTATCAAGATACTACCTGCTGTTTGAAGAGATACTCGGAATCGCTTTATTATACAAATATCTGAAGCTGTCATACTGGTCGGGATTCAAAAAACTGAGCGACTTTAAAAAATTCGCAAGGATTCTGGCTTATTTTGTGGTTGCATTTTATCTGTTTGCGTTAATTGCGAATCTTTTCGGATTTCTTAATGTTGTGGTTCTCTTCTCAAGAGTGGCTATCCATGTCCCGGAATTCACGATAGTACTTTTCGGTATATCCAAAATCACAAAAGCGGTTGTCAGAGCAACAATTGAGATAGGGAAAACCGGAAATTTACCCGGAATGGAAAAATTTTGGGACATAATCGAAAAGAGGTCAATGCAAATCATAAATATCCTGATAATCGGATACTGGTTTTTCTCCTTAACCGTATCTTTTGATATGGCAAGACCTATAATGGACTGGCTTGCCGATTTCGTTAACCAGGAAAGAACTATCGGCACAATCACAATTTCAATTAGCCAGTTATTAACCTTTATTTTAATTCTGCTTATAGTTTACGGATTTTCAGTATTTTTC